>Ga0182021_10000536_pt1 | contig 40973 bp, 39 predicted proteins | sample 612E3MmetaG_FD_120493 | JGI IMG/M metagenome (GOLD analysis project Ga0182021, IMG submission 120493) | Permafrost microbial communities from Stordalen Mire, Sweden - 612E3M metaG (Illumina Assembly) | ecosystem: Environmental > Terrestrial > Soil > Wetlands > Permafrost | place: Sweden...
AGATGTATTTTTTCCGTATTTTCATAAAAATGAAAATCACTTAAATACGTTTCCCCTAAATTATTGGCTTCCAGTATATGTTGAAGACCTTTTCTTCCTACTATAACAGCATCTTCAGGATATGACGAGAAAATATTTCCCGATGAATCAACGAGTCTTGCACTCATATACTTATGTTTATTGCAAAGGGTTTTCAGCCATTGTTCAACGTTATTTTTCAGAATTAAATCCGTATTTTTTTGTGAAAATAACTGTAGGCTGTTTGCCAAAATCTTATTTTCAGCAATTAATTGTCCGTCTGATAAACGCTCAGTTCTCCAGTTGGTAATTTGTTTGACTTTAAAATCAGATATGACGGATAAGTCCTTTTTTATGTCCGTAGTAATTGCTTTTTTTTGATAATTAAAATAATAAACAATTAAAAAAATGAAACCGAGAGTAATAGCAGAAAGAAGCAGTGAAAACGTCAGTGAAAATTTCGTTTTGTATTTCGCTATAATATTTTTATTGGATGATGAAGGGAATTGTTCTTCAGCAGGCTGTATCATATGTCAGGGTTAATTTATTAAGCAAAAGATTCATAATAAATCATGTATTATTATCCTAAATTAGTAATTATATAAATAATAATATAGGGTATTATGAATTAAACATTTTGTTAATATCCAAACTGGATTATATCCATTACCCTGAAGTCTTCCGAAAACTCATATTCGGGGTTTTGATTTCTAAAGAACTCTTTATAAAAATTTGAAAAGTTTTCGAAGTTCGGAAACTGGGAAGCATAAGATGACAGTACATTCAGCTTAAAATCTATATCATTTGTAATATTTAACGAATAATTAGGCTTATTTGTACCGTAAAAATACATTTTCTCTACTTTATGTAAACCGTTTTTATGTGGATATATAAATTCGTTTTTTGCTGCAAATACCGAATCGAATGTGGCAACCGCAGTAATCCTGTGATCACGGTGGAAAAGATTTATGTTTGAAAAATCAAGGTTTGCAGGGTCAAAAGAAAATACCATTTCCGGTTTTAAAGCTTTTATAAGAAGTGTGAGTTTCTTTCTTAATGTTTCGGTATATTCAAGATAACCGTCACGGTTGCCAAGAAAGTATACTTTCTTTACGCCTATTTTTTTTGCTGCATCCAGTTGTTCCCCTCTCCGAATATCGATTCTCTCCTGCCTTGTTTTAACTTTTTTCTTGCAGCCGTTTTCTCCGTTTGTTACAATTACATAATAGGCTTCATATCCCTGTTTAATTAAGTCCCTGACCGTTACAGGACAACCAAATTCAAGGTCATCGGGATGTGCACCAACGGCCATTATACATCTTTTATTTTCGTTATTATTCATCTTAAATTTTTATATATATTGAATTAATTTCTTAAGTTAACAACATCAAATTAATTTAAAAAGTCCCTTATATTAAAAAAACTTAACTTTCATTAAAATTTTGTTCAATATTTAAGGATAAGATTTTGACAAAGTATTTATGATTAAAATTTTTTATTTTAGATAAACCTAAAGGATATGAGGATAAAAAAAGAAAACAGTATTGCAGTCGTAATAGATGTTCAAAGAAGGCTGTATCCATTCATAAGCGAAAACGAAAAACTTACCGGAAATATTGTCAGATTAATTAAAGGCATAAAGACTCTTGATATCGGAATCATTGTTACCGTCCAGTATTTAAAAGGACTGGGCGATACTACTGAACCCGTAAAAGAAGCACTTGGTAATTATATTCATCTTGAAAAATTATCATTCAGTTGCTGCGGGGATTCGGAATTCATGAGTAAGCTGAAAGATAGCGGCAAGAAAAATGTGATTTTATGCGGTATTGAATCGCACGTATGCGTTTTACAAACGGCTCTTGATTTGCTCACAAACGGATTTCAACCTGTTTTAATAGAAGATTGTGTTTCATCCAGAAACTTAAATGACAAGAATATTGCTGTTGAAAGAATGAGACAGGAAGGTGCTATAATATCCACATATGAATCAATACTGTTCGAATTGCTCGAAATATCAGGTACAGAAACATTTAAGGAAATTTCGAAAATAGTTAAATAAAATTTGATATCATTATTAAAAGCTCTGTTAATACTAATTAGCGGTTCGATTATTTCCGGGCTTGGAATTCCTTTCCTCATATTTAATTCCAAAGGCATAGTTTCGCACATAGTATCAAAGACATTTTCAAAAACAATACTTTTTATTGCAGGTGTAAAACTTAAAGTAGAGGGAAAGGAAAAGATTGATAAAAAAGAAAAATATATATTTGTCTCAAATCACCTTAGCTATTTTGATATACCTGTTCTTATAAGCGCAATTCCAAATAACTTAAGGTTTATATATAAAAAATCCATTGCTTATGTCCCGTTTTTCGGGTGGTCAGTATATCTGGGAGGTTATGTTCCTGTCGACAGGAAAAATGCAAGGAGCGGATTTGAAGCAATAAGAAAAGCAGCGTCTTATGTAAAAAATTACGGTCTTTCTTTTATAGTTTTTCCCGAAGGAACAAGAAGCAGGGACGGTAATCTCGGAGAATTTAAGCGCGGTGCATTCCTTCTTGCAAATGAAGCAAAAGAAAAAATTGTACCCGTTACTATTATCGGTTCGGATAAAATATTACCGAAGAAAAGTTTTAAAATAAAAAGCGGTGTTGTAAAAGTAATATTTGGTAAACCAGTGGAGTATAAGGAAGACAAGGGATTATTAAACGAAATCAGGGAAATTATCAGCCAAAATCTTGAAAATGGTAAAAAGTAAAAATATTGTAATAGGTGTTATTCCTGCGAGATATAAATCGACCCGCTTGCCGGGAAAACCTTTGCTCGGTATTTCCGGAAAGCCTATGATACAACAGGTATATGAACATGCAAAAAAATCAAAATACATAAGTGACTTAATTATTGCAACCGATGATGCAAGAATTTACAAATGTGTGCTCGGTTTCGGTGGCAAAGCAGTAATGACATCGGGTAAACACAAATCCGGCACGGATAGGATTTGCGAAGCTGTAAAAAAAATTAAAGCGGATATAATAGTCAATATACAGGGTGACGAACCGTTTATTGATTACAAAAATATTGATAAAGCTATAGAGCCCTTGCTCACGGATAATAATCTGAATATCTCTACTCTTGCAATCAAAATGATGAATAATAAAGAAATCGCAGACCCGAATAAAGTTAAAGTGGTTTTTGATAAATCGGGAAATGCATTATATTTCTCCCGCTCAGCGGTTCCATACAACAGGGATAATATTAAAACCGACCATTTTAAACACATCGGTTTATATGTTTACAGAAAAAGTTTTCTTATGAAGTATAAAAATTTGAAACAAACTAAACTTGAAGTAGCCGAAAAACTCGAACAGTTAAGGATTCTGGAACACGGAGTGAAAATTAAGGTAATAATAACGAATAAAGATTCTTTTTCGATCGATACCGGGGAAGATTACAGGAAATACAAAAATTACAAGGATAATTAAAATAAATGCTTAAACTTGTTAAATATTCGGAAAAGCATATTAAATATCTCATAGAATACCTTAATAATAAGAATATAACGGAATGGTTGTTTGTAATTCCTGAACCTTACACTGAAGAAGAAGCAAATAAATGGCTGCAATACTGTAAAGATAACGAGGATAAAAATGAAAATTATTTATTTGCAATTGAAGATGATGGAGAATTTACCGGCGGAATCGGACTTCACAAAAAGATGGAACACTGCTTCGATGTCGGATATTGGATTGCGGAAAAGCAGTGGGGTAAAGGATATGCAACGGAAGCACTGAAGATTTTAACAGAATTGGCTTTTGGTAAATTTAAGATTGACAGGATTCAGGCATTCGTTTTTGACGGTAATATTGCATCCGGCAAAGTACTCGAAAAATGCGGATATGAATATGAAGGATACCTTAAGAAAAGCCATAAAAAAGGGGAAGTATTTTATAACTCAAAATTGTATGCAAAAATTAATTAACTTGTATAAAAATAATTTCACATAAAAATTGAAAACTACAAAATTTATTTTTTTAACAGGCGGTGTTGTATCTTCACTGGGAAAAGGGATTGCATCCGCATCTTTAGGTCTTTTGCTTAAATCCAGAGGTTTAAGAGTTACAATTCAAAAGTTAGACCCGTATATAAATGTAGACCCCGGTACAATGTCCCCTATCCAGCACGGCGAAGTTTTTGTAACAGAAGACGGAGCTGAAACAGACCTTGATCTCGGACATTATGAAAGATTCCTTGATGACAATATGTCAAGGGCAAATAACCTGACAACAGGACAGGTATATAATGAAGTTATAACGAAAGAAAGAAGGGGTGATTATCTGGGTGCTACCGTGCAGGTGATTCCTCACATAACCGACGAGATTAAGAAACGAATGACCCGCCTTGCAAAGGATAATAAGTACGATATAATTATAACGGAAATCGGAGGAACTGTAGGTGATATCGAGTCGCTGCCGTTTCTCGAAGCTTTAAGGCAGTTTATGCACGAAGTAGGAAAAACCAATTCTCTGTGTGTTCATCTGACTTTAGTACCGTTTATCAAAGCCGCGGGTGAACTTAAAACCAAACCCACACAGCATTCTGTAAAAACATTGCTTGAAATCGGAATCCAGCCAGATATTCTGCTTTGCAGAAGTGAAAAAACACTTTCAAAAGAGATGAAAGCAAAGATTGGATTGTTCTGTAACGTGGAAACTGATTCAGTTATGCAGGCACTTGATGCAAAATCGATATACAGTGTCCCGATTAATCTGCACAATGAAAAATTCGATGATGTAATACTTAAAAAATTAAATTTAAAATGCAGTAAGCCGAATATAATTAACTGGAAAAAAGCAGTAAATAAAATTCTATTCCCGAAAAAAGAAGTGGTAATCGGAATATGCGGAAAATACAATCTCGTGCCCGATGCATATAAAAGTATTATGGAATCATTTATTCACGCAGGTGCTTTTAATGAAGTAAGCGTAAAATTAAAATGGATAGACGCAGAAGATATCGAAAAGAGCCCTAAGAACACAAAAGAGATTATGAAAGATATAAAAGGTCTGCTGGTATGCCCGGGATTCGGAGAACGAGGTATTGAAGGAAAAATTGCGGCAATTAAATATGTAAGGGAAAATAATTTACCGTTCCTTGGAATATGCCTGGGGCTTCAGTGTGCAGTGATTGATTTTGCAAGAAATGTTTGCGGCCTGAAGAGTGCGAACTCGACGGAGTTTAAAAACTCACGGTATAATGTTATCGATATTATGGAATACCAGAAATCGGTTGTTCTTAAAGGCGCTTCCATGAGACTTGGCTCTTATCCCTGCATTATAGAAAAAGGCACACTTGCATATAAGTGCTATAAAAAGGAATTTATTAATGAAAGACACAGGCACAGATACGAAGTAAATAATAATTTCAGGAGAATCTTAACCGATAATAATCTTATTCTGTCCGGATTATCCCCTGACGGCTCTTTGGTTGAGATAATCGAATTACCTCAGAAAATTCATCCGTTTTTCATTGCAAGCCAGTTTCATCCCGAATTTAAATCGAGGTTAATCAATCCCCAGCCTTTGTTCAGGGAATTTGTGAAAGCTTGCAGTTTAATTAATTAATATTTTTTTGGAATTCACAGGACTTACATCTAAAGAAGTAAAAGAAAGAAAGGATAAAGGGTTAAGCAACCGCTCTTCAAAACCCAAAACAAAAACCGTTAGCGAGATTTTTGTAAATGATATCTTTTCGCTTTTCAATTTTATTATTTTCGGGATAATTGCCTTCGTACTGTATTTCTATATAAAAAACAAAGACGAACGTCTGCTTCTCGACTCCATCGGTATTCTCAGTATTGCCTTTACAAATACCTTCATTGCTATATACCAGGAAATCAAATCCAAAAAAGCACTCGATAAAGTAAACCTGCTCTTAAAAAAACAAATTAATGTACTGCGTGACGGAGAAGCAAAAAAAATCGATGTAACCGAAATTGTGGTCGATGATTTAATCCGGATTAAAAGAGGCGACCAGATTGTAGTGGACGGAAAAGTGGTTAAAGCAAAAATTCTCGATATCGACGAATCTTTATTGACGGGTGAATCCGTTCCGGTAGAAAAATTCGAAGAAGATAAAGTGCTTTCGGGAAGTTTTTGCGTCTCAGGTTCGGGAATCTATAAAGCGGAAAAAGTCGGAGATAAGAGTCATGCCAATTCAATAACAGCACTTGCAAAAAGGATGAATTTGTCCACAAGCCCTTTGCAAAAAAAAATAAACCTTATATTGAAGGTTTTATTCGGGTTTGCATTAATTTTAACGTTAGTGGAAGTCATCGTATGGAATGCCAATCCAAAAATAGAATTTGTTGAATTTATCAGAAAAATTGCCACTATACTGATATCCCTTGTTCCCCAGGGACTTGTATTGATGGCATCGGTCACTTACGCAGTGGGAGTTTACAGGATTAGTAAAATAGGCGCAATTGTCCAGAAACTCAATGCGATAGAATCTTTTTCCAATGTCAAAGTGGTCTGCATGGATAAGACAGGCACGCTTACGGAAAACAAATTAAGGATTCATTCATTCACAAATTTAAGCAGAACCATTCCCGAAGAGGAAATAAAACTTCTGCTTGGAAGCTATTCTCACAATTCAAGCGATAAGAATACAACAATTATGGCTCTCGATGAATTCGACTATTATAAAACGGCTGAATGCATCGAAGAATTTCCTTTTAACTCATCAAATAAACTGAGCATACTGAAACTTAAAATAAAGGAGCAATCTGATTTTTACATCCTGGGAGGTTTCGATGTTTTAACCGAAAAACTGGCGGAAGAGCATAAAAATATTTCTCTGAAAGTGTACAATGAAAATAATCTGAATATATACAGGAATCTTCTGTTCGGGAAAGTCCTGAATATAGATTCCATTAGTGACGCAAGAAATAAATTAAATGAATTAAATATTGAACCAATATGTATAGTATCCATCACGGATACAGTACGAAAAGATGTTTATGATGCACTGGATTTATTCAATAAAAACGGAATTGGTTTTAAGATTCTCTCGGGCGATTCAGGCGAAGCCGTTATGGCAATTTTAAATGAAATCGGATGGAAGATAAATCTTGAACAGATCGTAAGCGGCAGAGAACTTGATTTGGTTTCAAAAGAGGAATTTAAAAATATTGTTCTTACGAAACAGGTTTTTGCAAGACTGAATCCGGAGCATAAACTTGATATAATAAAAGCTCTTAAGAAAGAAAAAATATATACGGCGATGATAGGAGACGGTGTTAATGACCTGCCTGCAATAAAACAATCAGATATGGGAATCGCAATGGAAGAAGGAAGTGCAATTACAAAGGAAGTTGCAGATATAATTTTACTTAAAAACAAATTTTCACTGCTGCCCGAGATTTTTAACGAAGGTAACAAGATTATCAACACTGTAAATTCCGTTTCAAAATTGTTTTTAACAAAAAACTTCCTTGTCATATATCTGAGCCTGCTATCTTTGATATTTATGCTCGATTTCCCATTAACTCCCAGGCGTGTATCTCTGTTAAATGTTTTCGCAATCGGTCTGCCGGCATTAATAATTACACTTAGAAATCAAAATATTGAAAAATGCTTAAATTTCATCAAGGATACTTTTTCGTTTGTTCTGGTATCTTCAACAATAATAATTGCGGGAGGATATGCGGGATATTACCTGACATCAAGAATGTATAATTCTTTGAAATCAGAACTCGATATGGTAATGGTAACCATTATCATTTTTATTTCCGTCATGAACTTCATAATTGTTGCGCTTGAATCCAACGAGAAAAATGTAATTTACTTTTTGTACGGTATATTGCTTCTTGTAATTTATGTGTTTCTTGCTACCACTGAAATACCTTTTTCATTTATCAAGCTGATGAAAATATTTTATGAAATAAGATTTATTAACCCTGAACACTGGTGGATTATTATTTTAATCAGTTTTCTCAGTTCTGCACTGCTGTTTATAATTCATAAAATAAGGGAAAGACTCGTTTAATAAACTTTTTAATATATGGAGTTTTAATATAGCCTTATTTGTTTAATAGGAAAAAAGACATATGAAAAACTCAATATTTTTAATTTTAATTATTGTATTTTTAGGTTTTAGCAGTTTCACAATTTTGAAGGAAATGACAGATAAAAATATAAATATATTAGATATTACCGTTAAAACAATTGACGGAACAGATAAATCTTTATCGGATTATAAAGGTAAAGTGTTGCTGATTGTAAATGTAGCTTCATTTTGCGGGAATACACCGCAATACGACGGACTTGAAAAAATTTATGAAAAATATAAGGATAAAGGCTTTGAAATTCTGGCTTTCCCGTGCAATGATTTCGGGAAACAGGAACCGGGAACAAACGATGAAATTAAAACTTTCTGCTCGACAAATTACCACGTGACATTCCAGCTTTTTGATAAAATTAAAGTGCTGGGTGATGATAAAAGTCCTTTGTATGAAAAGCTGACAAAGTTTGACCCTGTAGGAGATATAAAATGGAATTTCGAAAAATTTATAGTGGATAAAAACGGGAATGTAGTCGGAAGATTTAATCCGAAAGTTGTTCCTGAAAGTAATGAAGTAGTATCGTTAATAGAGCAGGAAATCCAGAAATAAACTAAATATAATTAATGCAGAAAAACGCAAAGTGTGTTTATGACCCGCTATCTGAACTGATGGCATATTATTCAAAAGAGAAAATTGAAAAAGCCGTTATCACCGAAAAGAAAAAGTTATCTGTCGAAGATACTTTAAAAGAAAGAATTGTGGACGGAGATAAAATTGGAATCGAGAAAGATCTCGAAACTGCACTGAAAAAATATCCTGCGCTGGAAATAATAAACAATATACTGCTCGATGGTATGAAAACCGTCGGTGATTTATTCGGCTCCGGACAGATGCAGCTGCCGTTTGTACTGCAGTCTGCCGAATGCATGAAAGCTGCGGTGGGATACCTCGAACCATATATGGAGAAAGTGGAAGGAGAATCGTCTAAAGGTGTAATGGTTCTGGCTACAGTTAAAGGAGATGTCCACGATATCGGGAAAAATCTTGTCGATATTATACTTACAAATAACGGATACAGGGTGATAAATCTTGGCATTAAATGCCCTCTTGAAAATATTCTGAATGCTTACACGGAAAACAACGCAGACGTAATAGGAATGAGCGGATTGCTTGTTAAATCAACTGCTATAATGAAGGAAAATCTGGAATTGATGAATGAAAGAGAATACGAATACCCTGTAATTTTAGGGGGAGCGGCATTGAATAAGAGATTCGTCGAAGGTGATTTAAGAAGCATGTATAAGGGAGATGTATATTATGCAAATGATGCTTTTGACGGTCTGAAATTTATGGAGTTTATAATAGAGCATAAAAAGAAAGGCGAAAGGCCGAAACTTGATGTTTATCTTGATCCAAGATTAAAAGAAAAGAAGATACCTGAAAAAAAGAAAGATTTCGAAATAATAAAATCAGACGTTACGGCTTTAAATCCCGTACCTTTACCGCCATTTTGGGGCAGTAAAACAGTTGAGGATATTTCTTTAGATAAAGTATATGAATACATCAATGAAATTGCATTATTCCGCGGAAGCTGGAATGTATATAAAGACAGGTCGAAACCAGATGAAGAATACGACGAATTAATTAATACTGAAATTATCCCTGTGTTTAATGAATTTAAACTGAAAGCTAAAAGAGAAAGATTATTAATCCCTAAAGTTATTTACGGATATTTTCCCTGCCAGTCTGAAGGTAATGATTTAATAATTTACAAACCGAAGAATATCAGTGATTCTGATTTATATGATGTGTGGGAAAATACAAACTGCAATAAATTTAATATGAATAATCTGACAGAATGGGTGCGTTTTTCATTTCCAAGACAGAGTACCGAAAGACATTTATGTATAAGTGATTTCTTTAAAGCCAAAGAAACCGGAATATTTGATGTTGCTGCATTTCAGATTGTAACAGTAGGGAGCAGGGCGACAGAATACGCACAGTCGCTCTATTACGAAAACAAATATCAGGAATATTTGTATTTTCACGGACTATCAGTCGAAACGGCCGAGGCACTGGCGGAATACTGGCATAAAATCATCCGTAGAGAACTTGCAATTGATGATAAAGATTCTGACGATATAAAGAAGATATTCCAGCAGGGCTATCAGGGGTCAAGATATTCGTTCGGTTATCCCGCCTGTCCCGAACTTGAAGACAATAAAATATTATTCGAACTGCTTAATCCTGAAAGGATAGGAATTATTCTGACCGAGGAATGGCAGATGGTCCCCGAACAATCAACAAATGCAATAGTTTGCTATCATCCGGAAGCAAGATACTTTTTTATTAAATAAAAAAAATCCTGTTAAACATAATTAACAGGATTTATCTAAAAATCTTATAAAGAAAATCTATTATTTTATGCCCTTATATGGCTGAACTTCCGTATAAAAATTAAACCCAACATTAATAGTTAATATTCCTATCCTTCTCCAAAACGTAGCTGAAGATGTACCGGCTGGAGGATTTGGTCCATCGTTTAAATCCTTTCCTATTTCACCATTTGATTTACCAATAATATTTTCTAAATTATATTTTAATCCGACAGTTAAACCATATTGAAAATTTTTGTCGAGAACAAATTCATATCCCGAGGAAACTTGTGCCCCAATTCTGAATGCAGGTTCAAAAAATTTAGGCGCATAAGAACCTTGTGTACAGGTTAAATAATTTCCTGTAACCGCAAAACCAATATATTGTTTACTTCTGCATCTTGGATTAAAAGCATATTCATATCCTAATGCTCCTGACCAAATATTATAATTTGTATATTGTGTACCATCGGTTGTTGCAAAGGTAAAAAACGGAAAATTATTTTGTTCCGTATTAATCATTTTATTATAAGTCGCACTTATTGTAAAACGATGATTTCTTCTTATACCAAATCCATATTTTGAATATATCGAGATACCTCTGCCCCAAATCATTCCGTAAACATTTTGGTCAGTCGTAAAATTGGTTCCATGGGCATCATTTGTAGCAAAATTACCGTCAAAAGAAATTCCAAATATTAATTTTGGAGGTGTGAACCCCTGAGCGAGTGTGTCTTTGGTCAAAAATGAAGACACCAATAATATAACAAAAAGTATAATTACTTTTTTCATAACATATTGGTATTTAATTAAATTAAATTAAATTAGTTTTTTTTTATAAAAAAATCAAGAGTTTATTGATTACTAATCAAAGAAATGCTTTTAATGATGCATATAAATAAGATTCATGGCTTATTTGTGATAAATATATAAAATTTTGAAACTTATACTGGTATTGAATTTCAAGGAAATATTGCTTTATTGGCTCGAAAAAAACGTTAATAGTAAAAATATTTCTGTTAATTCTATCCCCCAGAAGAAATTTGCTGTTTATTTGATTATCACCCACCCCAATATTAATATTTCCTCCGTAATTGATAATTACATTTTTTGAGGAATCATAATAAATTCCTTCTGCAGAACGCTGAAACTGATACAGCAAATTTATATTTAAGCGGGAAGTAATTTGATATTTCAATTTTAATGCGATTTCATCTGAATTTGGTGGCAAATCGTGTCCTAAAGATAAACCCCAGTTTGTATAAGAATCTTTATTCGAACGATGCGAGTAAATAAATGGATTCAACCTAGTATATTCCAGATTCAGATTAATATCGGGAATATTAAATGCACTAGCCCACATTGTACCGATTTGATATCCTATTTTATTGTCGAATGAAGTAATATCATTTTTAAAAATTGTCGAAAAATTTATATCATCAATTAAAAGCGATCCTTGTAACGCCAAATTTTTAACAGGATTAATTTCAAAATCCACTCCAATAAGTGTATTGTTATCCGTTGTTTCTTTTGCGCCTGTATTCAAATCCGCAGAAGTAATAAAACTAATGGGATTAAAAAAGATAAAACTGAAAGGATTATTACTCATTATAACGCTCTCAAAATAACCGGCTTTAAAAATATCACTGAACTGAACCTTTAACCTGTGAAAAGCAATATTTTTTGATTTTAAAGGCGTACCAACTGAATCACCGTTAATAGAACCGTAAGTAAATGTGTATTTTATTTTTTTATAACTCAAATCCAGCATCATAAAATCAAATGGTGTCGTATTATTTGACAGAAATAATTTATCAATATATCCATATCCGCAATTTAGTGCTTCCCTGCCAAGAGTTAATGAAAACCAGTTTGTTTTTGTTTGGTATCTCAGGCTTCCAGTAAAAAAATCATAATTGTGGTATCCGTTAATGAAATCCGGATTTGCTTTTAAAACCGGGTCATTATCAACAGCAAATTGCAATCCTGAATTATTATCCCCTAATTTTTTTCCGGAAAAAAGATTTAATGAATAACCAATTCTGTTGTATAGTGTTCCTCTTATACCCATTCCAAAATCCCCTAAAAATATTGAATTGTCCCCCATATCACCTTTCTCATTTAGTGAGTACAAATTCCCTGTCAATCCCCAAAAAAATGTTGCATTTGTATCTGAGTAATTATATAAATACTTTTGTTTTTTATTCCCAAAAAGCGATAATTCATTAAATTCTTTTAAAACAGAGACAGAATTATTTAAAGAATTATATAATTCAAATTCAAATTCGATTTTAAAATCTTCAAGTTGATTTTTTTCTGTTCGAGTCAAATTTCTACTCTCACCAATTCTATTTATATATGCTGCAACTTCTCTCCTTGAAATTGGAGTCATTCCGGAATTGTAATCCGGAATTATTCTTTTTATTTGCATGATTTTCAAATATTCATAAATAGGGTGCGATACGGGAACAATTTCATTCTGGGAATATACATCTCCCCAAATTAAAATAATTGCAATTAAATTAAGGGAAAAAACTGAAAATAAAATATTGTTAATCGTTTTAAACAAAAAAAATTAAGATTTGCTTTTATAATGTATTTTTAAATCGATAAGTTTTTCGGCTTTGTCTAATATGCCGAATGGGTGGTCAAAATTTTCCAATTCTAATTTATTAGGTTTTTTACTTATTTCCTTTTTCCAGTTAAGCTTTAAAATATCCGAACCCGGAAACTGTCTTAGAATTTTTTTGTTTATTAAATATTGATCTACAGCAAGATTTTTTTCGAAATACGAAATTGCATTTGCCCCAAGCAGCGCGGCTTCACGCGTCAGTGTTCCACCTCCGGATAACACAATATCTGCATAACAACATAAAGAGCGGGCATCAAAAACAGGTAATTCTTTATGCCTTATTTCACCTTCCCTGTTAATCCAAACTATCTGTGCATCAGGTACTTGCGATTTTATTTTTTCTATTAATATTTTTACTATACTTTCCTTGGAATGGTAAGACGCTAAAATCGGTTCCCCTCTTATTAATATTATCGGTTTTGTAGTTTTAAGATTTAATATTTTCAATATACTTTCATCAGGTTTGTAATCATATACATTCGCAATCTCGCAAACCCCATCAAACTGCAGGATACTTACATGTGACGGAGTAAAGTCTCTTAGAATACTTTGTTCGATACAAATCGGGGCAATTAAGACGTTTGAAAGCGGACATACAAGCATGTTCTGAGGAACCATCAATTCATTATCAATATATGATACACTTGGTATTCCAAATCCCCAAGCTACCCTGGCAGCCTCAACACTGTGCTTGTGAAGTAATACATCAATTTTTTGATCTTTGAAATAATCAGCAAGTTCAATTACCCTGACAGAACTTGTAATAATTTTACTGTAATGACTTTTTCCTCCGTGCTTTCCTATGATATCGGCATTAATTTTGTAGAGTTTTATTAATTCGGGAATCGGCTTGTAGTCGCGGGCAGTGTAAAAATATTCTTTAATAAAATTTCCTACGTGCTGGAAAAAATGAACGTGGGGGCCATTGAAAATATCAATCCAGTATTTTTTCATAATAAAATAATTTTTCTAAAATATAATAAATAAAGATATGCAAAAAATTAATTCTATTGCATATACAAAATAAACAATATGTTTTTCGTGTTTGGGACCGTTAATTAAAACTAAGCGTATAAGAGAATAGTATTTTTGTTCGGGAAAATGCAAAAGTCCGTCTTTAAGTATCAGAGGTTTTAATTCTGAACGAGATTTTACACCAATGCTTATATATTTAATCACTATATTCAATAAATGGGGAAGCATAACAAAAACAACAGGAAGTACATGGCCCGTCAGAAGACCCAATCCGAAAAATACCGACGGAGGGACAAGGGTTCCGGAATCTCCTATAAATATCTTCGCAGGATATTTATTTAAATACCAGAATATTGAATATCCCGTAAGAAGCAAAATACAAATACCGGCTTCCACATGATGACCATTAATATAAAAATATATAGTCAACGCAAAACTTGATATTATCGTAACTCCTGATTCCAATCCATTGAAACCTGCTAAAAGATTATATGCATTCACAAGAATTGCATAAGATATGCTAATAACCAAAACAAGCATAAGATCCGTTATTATGGAATTAGATATCATTCGAATATAATATATTGAATATACCGAACCAATAACAGCTGTATATACAAATTTTGGATATGGTTTTATATTCCTGAAATGGTCAATAAAACCAAGCATGCAAATTAAAGGAGTTGTAATCAGAAGTGGTGCAACATTCTGAAAATTAAAATAATACCAGTATAATATCATAGAAAACATAAAACTAATAGTAATAGACAAACCACCTTCCTCAGGAATTTTCGGTTTATCGGATTTATTTATATCTATTCCGTATATTCCTTTATCCATTAAATAATAGTTAAAATTCTGAAGCAGGATTCTTGTAAGCGCAGCATTTAACATTACAACGATAATGAAAACAATGATATTATTTTCAGACATTTTTTGAAACTTTTATTTTAAATAATAAATACGATAGAGCCGTGAACATCCATGCGTTTACCCATCTCATGTACGGAGTTTTATTTATGTACATTCTGGTCTTCTGGAAGAAATAATAGCCTTTTTTACTCTTCATATTTTCAATTCCCCACAAAGCTGATTTTACCGCAAGGTCGAGGTTACCAAATCTTGTCAGGGTCAGTATTGATTGTGCAATTGCCGTTGAATCGACAGGATTAAGTCTGTGCTCATAATATTTCGGAATTTCATTATTATGAAAAAAATTCGTTAAATAAAATTTATAACCTTCTTCAAGGTTAGAAATATAAACATTTGAATTGGAATAGTAAATAAAATCATTTAAAGCATCAAGGATATATCCTGTATGAAAATTATCAACCCATTTCCGGGCATCTCCTCTGGAATATGACCAGCTCCCGTTTTCATTTTGATTTCTCATTACATAGTCAACGGTTTTTTTCGCCTCATTAATAAGATTATCATCTTTCGTAACTGAATATACCTGGCTCAATAACCTTGCACCTTTCATTGTTGCATTTAAGACTTTTTGCTTATCATTTGGAGAATATGAATAACAGAATGTCTCCCCATCGAAACTTTTATTCAAATCTTTCAAAGCAAAATTAGCAGCATCTTGACATAAATCAAACGATTTGGAATTATTTAACAGAGAATAATTAATAAACAAAGAATTCGTTATTATCCCGGTTGCCACAATTGTCGGATAGAATGCAGGAATTCTTGCATAACGGGCTTCCCAGTCAAAATCATATCCCCAGCATGCTCCGCTAAAATCTTTTGATTTCAAATCAATCAACTTGTTCAATAATTTATCTATCTCAGATATATAAAAACTTTTTCTGTCCACAAATATTACAGATAAATAAGAGTAAGCTTGAATACATAATCCTAAAGTTACGGGATTTAATCCTTTTTCTATGCCAAGCAAACTTCTAGTATTAAATGGTATTCTCCTGTAAACCTGCTGGCAGCCAAATCTAATAAATTTATTTGACCTTAATACTGGAAGTTTAAAAACAGGTGACATAAGTGAATCATAGGGATCATACCCTCTGTAATCCTCTGATATTATGTACTTTTCGAGTTGTAATATACTTTCTTCTAATTCTTTCACATCTATATCTGTCCTGGACTTCCTGTTTTTATTGATTCTAAAATTTTTAAAGTGACTAAAGAAGTATCAAAAATAGAATCAACGGATAAATTTTCTTTTTCTTTTCCTTCAAGCAATTTAATAAAATGCAATATTTCTTCTTTATGTCCCTTGCTTCCGGAATAAGATTTTTTTATTTTCCTGCTGTTATTATAAAAAGTAACATCCCTGAAATTATTCATTACGGCTGTTTTACCGCCGGAGAAAACTTCACAGTATTCTTTCGGCTGGGAACTGTCACCGCTTGCAACATAAAGAATATTTACAACGGAACCATTTTCGTATTTGATTGTGATGTTAACATTATCATTTTCAACCAATTTCGAATTATCTGTGTCTAATGATTCAGCGAAAACCTTAATCGGTCTGGAATCCGTTAAGTAAGAAATTGTATCAATAAAATGGCATACCTCACCGATAATTCGTCCTCCCTGCTCCGGAGACTGTATCCAGTGAGTCTTCGGGATCAATCCTGCATTAATCCTGTAGTTAATTACATAAGGTTCGAGATTGTTACTATAGAATTTCTTAATATCGTTGAAAGGTTCAGAGAATCTTCTGTTAAATCCGACGAATAAAATCTTTTCCGGATTATACAGATTTTCTATTTCATCAAGTTCATCTGCATTTATTGCAATCGGCTTTTCAACAAAAACATTCTTCCCTTTTTTAATTGCTTGAGCTACATATTTTCCGTGAGAATCGTGACGCGAGGCTATAAATACAGTATCAATTTTTTCATCATTCAGAATCTCATCGTAATCAGTAGTGAAATACTCAAAACCGAATTTATCTGAAACCGATTTCGAATTTACCGGCGTACCAGTACAAACTCCCCGTAAAGATACTTTATTTTTTATAAGATGAGGCAGTAGATTTGACTGTGCAAAATTACCTGCACCTATAAAACCAACAACAGGTTTTGATGACAGAATTATTTTAGAATTTGAATTATAGAATTTCTTAACCGATAAATTCTCGTTTTCGGGATATCCAATCAATATTGCAATATATTTTTCACTTTTTTTGTCTGTTATTATATCATAAGCATTAAGAGCATTTTCAATTTCGAATCTGTGAGTAATTAGAGATTTTACATCAATCCTATTCTGTGAAATTAAGTCCAACACAGACTGCATATTCCTGTTTTCAGTCCATCTTACATAACCCATAGGATAATCTATTCCTGCATCTTCATATTGTTTATCATACCTTCCCGGTCCATAACTGCAGGATATTTTCACATCCAGTTCTTTCTCATAAAAAGGTGACCGCGGAATATCCGTTTTCACAGCACCAACTATTACAATGCACGATTTTTTTCTTGCATATTCTAGAGCAAACTCTACAGGTTCATTCGATTTTGTTCCCGCGGTAATAATCACAGCATCAGTGCCATATCCATTAGTAAACGATTCAACAGTCTTAATAGAGTCTGAATCAGATAAACAGCATATATCACATCCCAGCTTTTCAGCCAGTTCAAAATTTGATTTATTAATATCGATTCCTATAACTTTACATCCATTCGCTTTAAGAATTTGAACTGTTATAAGTCCTATTAATCCCAGACCTATCACCGCTGTAGATTCTCCTATATTAATTTTTGCCTGTCTTACACCCTGCATGGCTATCGAACCCAATGTTGTAAAACTTGCCTCTTCGAATGAAACATTATCAGGAATTTTAGCAATTAAATTTTTGGGAACACTTATTACTTCGGAGTGATTTGCCGAAGAGCCTGCACACGCAACCCTGTCACCCGGTTTAAATTCATCAACAGATGATTCAATTACAACTCCTGCACAGCTGTATCCTAACTCCTTATAATTATCGAGACGATTTTGTACTTTGCTATAAGTAGCGGTCAGTCCTTCCTTCTTAACATTCTCCAATACCTGTTTGACTAGGTCGGGACGCGATTTCACTTTACCAAGCATTGATGCCTGTGCTGTTTCTACCGATGTCTTCTCAGTTCCGGAACTAATTACCGAGTTTACATTTTTAACAAGAACATACCCCTTTTTTAAAACCGGTGCAGGTAAATCTTCAATTTTCATTTCCCCTGATTTCTGATACTGTATAATTTGTTTCATAATTAATTATTTTTTCAGAACTAAAAAAATAAGGGAGCTAAAATATTTATTTAATGCAGTTCTTTTTCCAAAATCATATTTGCCGTAATATGCCATTTCCTGAATTGTAAAGCCGTATTTTAGAAATAATTGCTTGATTTGCTTTTCATTCATATAGTTTATTATAAAATGAAAATTATTTTTACTGAATAATCCGAGCTTTTTAAAAATTATTTCAATTTTTCTAAAAAAGGAAACTTTATTTGGTATGGATATAAACAAATATCCACCGGGACGCAATAAATTATAACACTGCTCCGTTAATTTTTCTTTTTCACTCACGTATTCAAACACACTTGAAAGTAATATAATCGAAGCTGTATTACTTTTGGAAGAAATATAATCCTCTTCCATTGGAAGCATTTTATTGTGTATGCATATATTTCCGGTATCATTTCCAATTTTGTCAGACAACAAACGAATCATTTTGGATGATGAGTCTATGCTTATTGTTTTATATCCTTTTGAAACGCAATAAACGGAAAGAATTCCATTGCCACAACCTAAATCATAAATAAGATTATCACAGAATTCAATAGAATATTTATCAATATTTCTTTCCCATAAATTATATCGAGATAAATAATCTTTCTTCTCCATAGTTTCGATTTCATATACTTCGGAAATATTATCAAAATATTCAGATATATTTTTTCTATACATATATTATATAAAATTTATTTATCAATATTGACTAAAATTCATCAATGCAAGTTTAATAACTTTGTTTAAATAACCTCTTTATTCCACGAATTATTAATAACTCCATTAAATATTGATACAATATTTCTAATATTAATATCCAAAGTGTATTTTTCTTCAAATCGTTTTCTTGCATTTAAAGACATATAGTAAAATAGTTTTCGGTCTTTTAATATTTTTATAACAGCTTCCGCATAATTTTTTGCGATATAATTATTAATTAAAAAACCTGTTTCCCCGTCAACAACCACTTCGGGAATCGCGCCTACCGTTCCTGCCGAAACAATTGGACATCCCGCTGACATTGCATCAAGTAAAACCAACGGAAAACCGTCTATATATGTTGGGTATAGAAGTATATCCGAGTTTTCTAATAAATTTATTTTATTTTCATGATAAACAGATCCTATAAAATTTACATTACTGTTTAAATTTTTTTCATCAACCATTCTGTAAAATTCTTCCTTAACTTTTTCCTGTGACAAATTGAAATACCAGTCATGTCCCCATTTACCGGCAACATTTAATTTAATATCCGGATAATCTTTTTTTATTATTTCCAGAACCTCCAGTGATAAGAAAAGGCCTTTGAATTTTAATAAATTTCCAAAGAAAAATAGAATAGGTAGTCTATTGTTTACATTCCTTCCTTTATAAGTAACTTCGGACTGAATACCATTTGGTAATGAAATAATATTTTCCGACTTTTGCCATTTTATAAAAATGTGCTTTAATTTTTCACCCAGGACTATAGAATAATCAATTTTCTTTTGAGATATACTGATAAAATACCGCATAAATATATTTGCTTTGCTGTAGAAATTTAAAAATTCCGAACCGTGAAGATGTTGAATAATTCTGGACTTAAAAAATAGCTTAGAAATTAAAACGAAAAGGCCTTCCCTTATGTAGGCAATTCCCTGCGGTGTGTTAATATATATTAAGTCGGGTTTCTGCTTCCTGCATATTTTATAAAATTGAAATAAATTTTTGACAGCTGTTTTCACATTCATATAATCGAATCTTCCTAAATTATCCAGATCTGACCTTGAGTCACTTGTGTTAAGAGAAAATACAGAAAATTCGCTTTTTATTAAAGGATGATTAATTAAGTTTTCGAAATATACACTCGATCCGTGATACGGAGGAGGCAAAGAACCGATAAAAAGTATTTTGTTTTTTTTATTCACAAAGATAGGTAACCATAATATTATTTAATTAAAAATCCGGGAAGTCTGAGAAATCTTAATATAGAATTTATTTTTAATATTACATAATATCCGACATTTATAATAATCCAATTAATTTTTTTATATTGATTTTTGGATTCCGATGTTCATGCTCTGTTTTTCCGGTAATAAAAGCAGTTGTTTCTTCTTTTATTTTTTTCTTAATGACTAAAACACTGTCATAAAAATGCAGTGAATTTACCGTTTAAGTATAACGGTTAGGTTTAAACTTTTTTTGTTCAGAATATAATGCATTTAAATAATCAATTAATTTTTTACTGAATTCGATAAAAGTATTATATCTTCGAAAGCCACCTCCGAATTTAAGGTAGTATGATGTATGTAAATCTTCGCATAAATAGACTCCATCAGGTTTAATATGTTCAAATAAATATTTAAATGAAATTTTCTGGTGCGAAACCATATGACTGCCGTCATCAATCAGAGAATATTGTTTATCATTTAATAAATTAGTCATTTATTTTCAGTTTGGAGTTTTTCTGAATATTCTCTTGGTAAGGAATAATAACGAGTCGCATATTTTTGTACCGAAAATTAATAAAGCAATAAAATAAATATAGTAATAAATAGTATTGTTAATTTTAACTCTGTCGTTTAATTGCCTGAAATAAAAAATAAAATCTATTATTCCGACTCTCTGCCGTTGAATTGCAAGAACTCTGTATGAATATTTTGAAAGATTTTTTCTTAATTTCTCCGAAAAATTAATCTTATACTTCTCATCTAAATAATCTGAAATTCTAAAAAAAGACATCATAAAATTAACGGAGTTTCTTATGGTTATAATACCCGGGTCATAAAGATGCTTTTCGTTTTCCGAATTACCAAAAAACGGGACTTCCGTTTTTTCTTTCATGGAATAAACGATAGGTATATCACAATATCCGCAAGGGTACTTTAAGACAACTTCCGAAAGCAAATAAATCTGATATAGCAAGGTTCCGTTAAATATATCTGTTGAAAGTCCGGTTAGATATTCCCTTTTGATATTAAATCCCGACATTGCAACACTAATTCGGAATAATTTCAATAAAGTAACGACTCCCGGCTCAAATAACTGTGACTTCGAAAAATAATTCATTGGTTCTTCCCAGCCCGAACTATGCAAGTATTTCCAGTTTTTCAGAATGTAACCTAAATTTCTATTTTTCTTTACAAATTCAATGTAGCTGCATAAATTATTTTTAATAAAAAAATCATCATCACCCATTAGCATCATATATTCCCCTTCACCCTTCTCGACTAACTTTTTTATGTTTCCATCAAACCCGAGATTTTCTTCATTTTCAATATACTTTACGTCAAATAGTCCTTTATCCCTGAACTGAACGATGACTTTTCTAATCTCCAATCTCTTCGGACTATTATCCTCTATCACTAAAATGTCTATATCATCTGAACATTCGGAAGGAATACTGTTAAGTAATCTCGATAATGTTTCAGGTCTGTTATAAGCCGGAATGCTTATTGTGATAATTTTATTCAATCTATTTCGAAATATTTCTCTTTATTATTGTTTATTCGCTAAGTCTTTTAAATAATCCGTTTATATTTATTGCAACCAGATTCCAGTTTTTCTCTCGCAATTTTTCATCCAATATTCCATTCTTTGAAAGACGGAAAATTTTATAATCTCTACCCAGTTCTTCATATACATTTTCTATTTCGAAATACTGTTTTGTAACATAATTGTATTCAAAAATAATCAAAGGAATCTCTCTTTGAATTAAATTTCTTGCACCTTTCATTATTTTTAATTCTGCTCCTTCGGCATCAATAAGCATTATTATGTTTTTCTGATTTATATTTATTGTATCAATAGTAACAGTTTCAACTTTTAAATCCGAATTCCCGTTTGTATCTATGTGTGAACCGCTGAAACTTTCTGTTTTTTTAAATGACACAAATCCATTAGTATCATATGCGGCTTTTGGTACAATTAAAACATTTTTAAAATTGTTTTTTTCAACTGTCTTATTCAGAGATAATACACATTCGATCTGCGGTTCAAAAATATAAAACTTATCTATTTGATTATCACCTCCGAAATCAATTAAAAACTCTCCTACATTACCCCCTACTTCCACTAAAGTAAAATTCATATTGCTAAATGTGTTCAAAATATGTCTTAAAAAAATATGCGTTTCCGTCTCATTATATTTCCCATTAATTAACCTGGCATAAGAACCTCTTACCTTTGGATTGTAAAAAAGAAATTTATTTCCGAACCGAAAATAATCTTCGTAATTTAAAAATTTATAGAAAAAGCTGACACCTTTTATATTAATATTAAATACAGAATGTAAAAATTCATGTATATGCATAAATAGTTTAACAATGTATACTATAATTCTGCTATTTTTCTTTATCATAACATATTATTTCAAATTCAAATGTGTGTAAAATATATATCTGTAACATATTTGGATATGGTTTCTTTAAACTTATCGAAATTATAATTATCCTTTTCTATTTTTTTAGTCAGACCTTTTTTGTATGCTCTAATTGTAAAAATAAATCCATAATTATATGTAAAATAAATAAAATTCCTAAATTCCCTTGCTATACTTTGCAAAGAAAAATATTTTCTTAAAAAGACTCCCCTCCCTTTAATAACATGCTCCGTTTTTTCACGAGAATTTTTCACATTCCGTTTTTGAATATGATATACCTCGCAATTATTTACATACGCTAATTTAGCCCCGTTTTTTGTTGCTCTCATGCCCCATTCAAGGTCCTCGATGCTTATTGGCGAAAGGTCATTATCATAAACACCATATTTTTTAAAAGTTGAACTCTTTACAAACTGTGCACAGCCGGGTAATGAGTTTACGAAAATGTTATTATCCAAAACCGAAACATTTTTAAACCAATTCTTTCTTACCTCTCTTGTACCTAATGTTTGAATACTCTCGTCATCAAACCATCTGACTATAGGGCAGCAACCGGCTAACTCAGGGTGACTTTGCATAAATTTTCCCAACTTATTTAACGTTTCAGAATCCTTAAAAACAATATCATTATCTGAAATGAATATATAATTAGATTCCAATTTTATTAACTCAACTATTCCTATATTTCTTCCTGTAACGCAACCGTAATTACCGTTTAGTTTTCTAATATCAATTTCCGGAAACTCTTCTTTTATTTTTTCAAAAGTCATATCAGATGAATTATTATCAAGAATCAACAATTTGTATTTTTCCAATGGGAAGCATTGTATATAATTCAATATGAATTTTTTCGTAATATCATATTGATTATAAGTAACTAAAAGTACTCCTATTGAAGACATTTTATATTCTGATATTTAATTACAAACGAAACCATTTTTCGGGGACTATATTATCATATTTAATATCACTTACGTACCATTTTTTGGGAGCAATGACAATGGTTTCCTTACTATCTGCAATCCAGGCAGCCCACCATGGAAAAGTGCTGTTTGGGATTATAAAGTGCTTACAGGAATACATGAGTTTAAATTTATTTTTAAATTTATATCCTGAATGCTCGTCTCCGATAAAAACATGCTTTTTATCAATCTTCACATTCTTTCGGCACCACTCTATATCATCTGAAAAAATATAAAATACTGGATCGGATGTTTTTGAACACAATAATTCAATTGCGTTTTTGTAGTAATAATCAAAGTAAGAACCTGTGAGTGTACCCAGATATTTATCCTGAAGATATTCTTTCCTCCTGTAGCTCAAACAAACCGAATTAGTATTTGCAATTTCTCGGAATATATTTTCGGATTCCGATAAAGAATCATTTATCAAAAACCCCTTTTTAATTATTCCAGATATTTCGGAAAAGTATTTATGGTTTTGCCAGTATCCTATTAAATAGCAATTGTCTTTCGCTTTTAAATATTCTTCGTTGAAACCATTGCCATTTTCCGATACAATATTTTTATACCTGTGAAATTTATTTAATAAATTATAAATGGTATAAGTTGTATTTCCTTTTGGCATAATAAATTGAGATATTTCCTCTTTAGATGCAATTTTCAAATCAAGATTAAAAATATCGAGGTCGTAATTTCTGAAAATCATAGATTTGGTGTTATATCTTGAATTTAAGTGAGTTATATCCACTTTCAATTCCGTATTATTTCTGACAGATATAGCTTTTCCAAATGCATACTGAAACATCTGGTTACCCAAACCGCCAATTAACCTTGAGATAATCATTAATAATATATTTTACCTTCCACTGACAATTCTTTGGATTCTTCTGTTTCCAAAACTTCATATTCATCTCTCTCTTCAATCAATGTTATTGTTATAAAGAAATAAAATAGAAAAAATACATCAAAATATATAAATACGTTATCGGTAATAAATAAAACATTTGTATAGATTACATATAATAGCGTCTTTAAATTCCTGGCATTAATTTTATAAAGAAAGTATACCCACAAACAAAAAACGACTGGACCGAACTCAAGAAAGTTTTTTAAAATATCCGAATGAAAATTATAATTCATTCCAACTATATCCGATATAGTCTTTGTCACGAACCCAATCCCATCTCCCATCCAGTCAAAAACATGTTTATCCATGTACATGTTATAAATCCAGAAACGCCCTGTCGTAATATCTCCTGCATTGGTACCCGTTAAAAGGAAAATAAAATCATCATAATCCCCAAGTGTATAATGATACAAAAAATATACAATTATCAAATTGATTAATACCATAATCACTGAAATTGTGACTTTTTTCATTTGTGACCACTCTTTTTTACCTGATAATTTATAGATAACAAAGACTAATAGTAAAGCACCCATGGCAATTCTTTTTGAAGACAAAAGACTTACGAATAATGCGTAAATAAAATATCTGTAATTTTTCTTTAATGCAAAATATATCATAAAATATCCCATGTAAAGTCCGTGGGATGCTATTCCCATAGTTTTTTCCGCTTTCAAAAATAAATTTATCGGATTCACAAAAATCGGATCTGTAAAACCTCTTTCCGGTGAAAGCAAGTGAATGGCATAAGTAAATACAATACCCCAAAAAAGAAATTTGATATAAAAATCTTTATTGTTATGATTATAATATTTAAACAGAAAAAAAGTAAATAATAATGGTGTTGTAAAAAACAGTGTTTCCCCAAAAAAGTTCATATACAAAGGTTTGCTAATATACACAACAAACAATGACTGAACAACTATAATGAAATACATTATCATATTTTTATAATACAGCTCATCAAACAGATTAAAATAACTTCTTCTCGGTAAAAGAAAGAATGGTGACAAAAACGGAACTATATATTTTATGTATCTCAATTCTCTGAAATACGGTATCATAGTGAATGTCATAGAGATAAGAAATAATACCAATAAAACCATAAATGGTAAGTGGTTTGTCTTTTTATCAACTTCTGTATCGGCTTCTATATTGTATTCTATGTCAGCTTCCTTGTATCTCAAATAATTATTTATTAATGTAAATTAGAAATCATAATTTGTTTTGCCTGACTTATCTAATTTCTTATTTAAGCCATAATATCTAATCTTTATTTATCTTTAGACAGATAACGTCTTCATTTACTTTTAATTCATAATCCTTTGTGTATTTTAAAACAATTTCATTTAATTCGTTTATAGTCGGATAGTCATTTGAACCATTAAAACATCTCGCATCATCTATTAAAATAATGTGATTAAAAAAAGAATTTTCCAATATGCTTCTTAATTCATCCGCAATTGGAGTGTCTTTATTTCCTTTAACAGTATTTCCTCCCGAATAATGACTGTCTAGCCAAAAAATTACCGGTTTTTTAATTTCTTTCAGGATACTACTAATCATTTCGCCACTGTCTCCATTCAAAAGTATGACATTTTTATTTTTCCTGAATCTTTTTTGGCATTTACCGAATAATTCTTTTGATAATTCGATTGAATATATTTTATCAAAAACATTTTTCATTGCATATACCATGTCTCCCATATATGTTCCGGTTTCTATTAAAATTTTTATTCCTGTTTTTTTTTGATAACTTTTTATCAAATTTTGTTTAAATACATGCGGTGGAGGCAACTGTTTACCGTTCTTTTCCCATTTTACAATAATATTATTTCCAAAATACTTGGTTTTACTCATTCTGTATATATTATGCACGGATTCAGGAACAATATTCAGCACTAAGTTTTTTGTTTTATTAATAATTTTCATATTATTTTAATCTCCAGTTTTCCCAAACAAAAGGATATTCATACGTTGGATAGTGAGTTATAGCAAGCCTGCTTCTTATTTTATCTCTTAACAAATCATCTCCATAATTAAAATTGTGAAATTGAACTTGAATATTTTTAAAAAAATTAATTCTATTATTTGCTAAAACCTTATCAAGTAACTCATATTCCATGCCTTCGATATTAATCTTAATTAAATCAACATCCCTAATATTATTTTCATCCATAAATTCAACAATTGATTTTATAAAAATATTTCTTGATTCTGAGCTTTTTTTTATTGCACTCGACGCAGCTCCATCTAAGGTAATAAGCTCAGTTCTTGTTTCCGAGCCTAATCCTGATTTGTATAATTTTATATTATTTCTTCCTTTGAATTTATTTAGGGCAATTTCAAAAAACTCATCTATTGGTTCAAAAAAATAAATCTGCGATTTATATTTTCTGTCAATATTATTTGTAAACTCTCCCACATATCCCCCTACATCAAAAACTATACTTTTTCCATTCAAAGGATAATTATATCGTAATTTTCTTTCCCCTTTAGCGAGATACCATTTATATAGAAAATAGTTTTTTTTATCTCTAAGAATATATATTTTAATAAATGCTTTTAATTGGAGTATAATTTCACCTAAATAATTGCTCATAAAAAATATTATGTGGTTTTAAATATTACAGGCTTGTAACTGAAAATAAGAAAAATCAAAAATCCGGAAACGATAAGATTAAGAATAAGTTCCAATGCAAAATTAATTACAAAAAGATTTATTAAATAAAAATAAGCAAAACCTGCAAGCAAAATTAAAAACCTAAAGAAAAATTTACTTAACGGAATGAGATTGGATTTTTTCACATAATTTCTAACGTCAATATATTGTATAAGAAACAAAATCAGGAATGCAATCATAGTTGAAACAGAAGCAAACTTATAGCCATAAACGGGTATGAAAATAATATTCAATGCAATATTGATAGCAGCCGAAATCATAGAAAATAGGGATATTCTCAGGTTCCGTTTGTAATAAAAAGCGTAATTTGCAAAAAGAAGATAAAGGAATATAAAGACATAGCCCAATACAACAAAAGGTATAATTTCAAAAGACGAATAATATCTCTTCTCTCCGAGAATTATTACAAGCTCACGGGAGAATACAATAAGCAGTAATGCTATTGAAAAAATTATACTTATAAACTTAGGAGATAGGTTTATAATATCTCTGTATTTTTCATCTCTCAATTTTCCATAAAAAATAGGTGCCCAGGATTGATTCATTCCCATTATCACAACATTAATAACCATGCCAATATTATATGCAAATGCATACAAACCCACATCGTTTTCCCCCGAATTTATGTTTATAATTATTCTATCCGAAAAATTCAGTATAATTTGTGTAAGTGCATGTGGAATCAAAGGAAAACCGACAATAAATGTATATTTTATATACTTAATATTGAAATTAAATTTAGTCAACTTTAATAACTGCGGTAGCAAAACTACAAATAATATTGCGGATACACATAATTCAGCATACAATCTTCCGAGATATTTTGAATTCTCTAAATTTACAATAAGAATAATAGAAAGAATTGTTATACACGAATATTTCAAGATATTATATATAGAATATTTTCTGCTGTTTTGTGTCATTTGAAAATAACTCGATATCAAAGTAATCGGGATACTCAGTATACATGAAATGAGTGCATACACTATTATTGACTTATCAACAGAAATTAAACCCGCAAGAGGATTTAGAAAAAGCAAAATTAGAACAGTAATAACCGAACCGGTAACAGAAATAAAAATAATATTCGATCCAAGAAATTCATCATAAACTTTATCTTTTTCAAAAAAATACAAATTAATTGAACTATCTAAACCCATCATAAAAAATATAGAAAAAAATCCGACAAATGTCGTAAATATTGAAATCACTCCGTAATCCGAAGGAGAAAGCAAACGGGTGAATATTGGCATCGTAAGGAAAGTTAATCCTTTTAGAAAAAAATTTGCTGATATATAATTTTTTGAATGACCTAGAAAACTTTTTAATTCCAAATCATTTTTTAATGCACTTAATTTATTTTGAACAAAATTACGAATAAGATTATTTTTCTTTTTGTACTAACGAATTTAATTCTTCGAATGAATTCAGTACTTTCACCTGATTTTCAAAGAGTTTATTAATATAATCTTTATGCGGAGTCAGGCTTACATTGAATTCATTTAATAATATATTACTTAAATCAATTGAATATGTATTATAAAGCAAATTTGCATTTACAAGAGCAGTTGAAAGAAATCCAAATAAGTAATCGGGTTTAAAGAAATCAAGCAATGACTCAATGGGTAAATCGTGGGGCAATACATCTACACCATAAATATCATATTGATCGAGAATATCACACTGATGCGGTTTTATATAAACTTTTATATTTTCTTTTTTCAAAATTTTGATAAGCTTATCAAGAAACTCCATATATTCTGCATGATGATTTAAGATAGGATATGATGCAATAAATGCGGATCCTGTTAAATCCTTGTTTCTGTATTTATTCAGCGTTTCTCCAACAGAATTATAAATAGAATTTGAATATTTAGCAAGAAATTCCCTGTAATTTGCAATGACATCAGTATTTGGTATTAAATTATATTTCCCTTTTTTTGTAAAGAATGTAAAATCTTCGCTTTTGTATAACATCATTTTAATCAGAATCCTTTTTATTTTGCTTTTCAGGGCAAACACATATCCCTTTTCGTTATAATATGTAGAAATACCTTCTTCTATAACCACACACTTTATAAGAGAATTAAACATTGATAAAGTAAAAAAAATTAAATTGAGACTTGCATTTCTTACATTAACAATATGTATAGATTTATCATATCCACGAAATATAAAATGCTTTAGTATTATAAAATACTTACTCGGAAGTATTTTAAAGTAACTATAATTTTTAACAATCCTAATATTTACATTTTCTATTTCAAATACCTGTTCTTTTATCGGGTCGTTTCTCAACCAGTTTTTTCCGACATATATTACTCCATTAACTTTTTCCGATTTCGAAATCCTATAAGCGTATGTTATAGCACCAAGCAGGTGATATATATCACCAACAAAGGCAATTAGGTTTGTATCTCTTGATAGCAAGCTGTATTTATTTCTCATTGAAAATTGTAAGTGAAAAAATATTTACATATTTACTGTTAAACATATACTGTTTATTAAAAACCGATTCGACTCCATAACCTGCTTTTTCGAAAGCCTTTTTCGATGCTACATTCTGCTCGTAGCATCCGGCTCTAAGTTTATGCAGGTTCAAAACAGTAAAAGCATAATTGGTAATCAACTTTATTGCTTCAGTGGCAATTCCCTTTCCCCAGTAATTTTTATCACCCAATATAAGACTTACATCAGAGAATCTATGTATCCAGTTAATTGGTCCTAATTTGATATTCCCTATATGTTTATCATTTTCCTTTAAACAAATAGCTAAAAATATCTCATTCATACTTCCGTCAAATTTTTCCACATACTTTCTTATACTTTCGATTGACTGCGGAATGAATCTTGTTTCCAAATACTGATTGACTTCGGAATCGTTCATCCATTGATAATACTCTTCATTTACGTCTGTAATTCTCACCTCACGTAAATAAATTTTTTCCCCTTCTATGTAATGTTTATATTCCATGTTTTTATAATTAAGTTAACCTTTTAAAGCCTGAATGACAAACTGGAGTTTTTAAAAAATTTTCCGGATTTCCGGATTGTATGGCTTTGTAAATAATTTCAAATGCTTCATTAGCAGAAAACTCATATTTATTTAAAGCTATATCATCATGTGCATATGAAGAATAAAAGGCATTTGTTGCAAGCACTCCTCGTTCAAGCATCTCCTGTGTGTACAAGGTTTTTAGTGACAAAGCATTCGTGTAATTAAAAGCAAAATGTGCAAGAGGATCAATACCTGAAACTTCTATTTCAATATTATTGTTTTTTGCAACTCTTAACCAAATATCTTTCATTTTTTTCCCGGTATTAATTAAATGAGTTGGAACATCTTTCGCTATAATTTTTTTCACAGTAGCAATGGCAGATACGGGACCAATCCTTTCTGTCCAGTAAGTACTGCTTATAAACGAATCCTGTGCCGCTTGCATCACATTCCCGTTTCCGATTATAGCTGCCATTGGGTACCCGTTACTCATTCCTTTTGCAAACACAGCAATATCCGGTTCAAAATTAAAAAGTAAATGTGCCCCGCCTTTGTTTAATCGCCACCCTGCAGTTATTTCGTCAACAACCAATGGGATTTTTTCTTTTAACGAAGTCTCTTTTATTATTTGCAAAAACTCGATATTTGGATTTGTATTTCGGATTGATTCAAGTACTATAGCTCCAATGTTATCCTTATGTTTTTTTACAAGAGATAAAAATCCTTTTGCATCATTATAATTAAAAGGAAAAGTTAATCCTGTAAGACCTCGAGGAACACCAAGCGGATCTAAACCGGGTAACAAATGCCCATCGAGAGATTTTTCGTTCGATAGATTTGCGGATAGATACCAATCGTGCCATCCGTGATATCCACAAAATAGTACTTTATCTTTTTTTGAATATGCTCTTGCGATTCTAACTGCAATGGACATTGCTTCTCCGCCGGAACGTGCATATCTTACCATTTCCGCCCATGGATGTAAAGAAACGATTAACTCTGCAAATCCGACCTCCTCCGGTGCATTAAGTGTGCTCATTGTACCATTCGATATTGCTTCTTTTACAGCATTGTTAACATCTTTATCAGCATAACCTAATATACAGGAACCAATTCCCATATAACTCATATCAATGTATTCTTTACCGTCTAAGTCCCATATTTTATACCCTTCTGCTTTTTCATAATACGCCGGCCACAAACCAGGTAAAAACATTTCAGGTCTTTTGGAAAGCAGCTGTGTTCCACCCGGGATAATTTTTTTTGCTTTTTCGTACAAATCCAATGTTTTACTCATTTTTTAGTTTTTTATCAAGTTCTAAAGATTTTGTATATCCTAAATTTCTTTGAATATGTTTATTAACATCTAAGACTTTTGAATTTTCAGAAAGAAAATTCAGAAGTTTATCGAGACTTATATAAGATTTTTCATCATATAGTTTTTCATAAATTAAGGAAATCAGTTCGTAATCTTCTTCGTTATCTAATGTTAGTCTTATATGTTCAAGATTTTTATCCGATTCGTAATTTCCGATATTAAATATTTCCTTGTGATTTCTTATATAAGGTGTAACATGTTCCCTTTCGGAATTAAGATTCGCATTTTTCCATGCTTTTTCTAAAGATTCAAAATTAAACACTTCAACATCATATCCATCGGGAAAAGTCGGTGGGTCAACATTTGAAGTATAATCGAATTTATTTATCAAATGTAAATCAATTACATTATCAATTATTTTCGGATCAATTAATGGACAATCACCTGTCACCCTTATTAATATATCTGCTTTTGAATTTTTTGCAGCCTGATAAAACCTGTCAAGAACATCATCAAGACTTCCTCTGAAACATTTTATGTTAAAACCTTTAGCCCATTGAAATAATATATCGTCGGTTAAATCTACACTTGTTGCTAATATGTATTCATTAATTTTTTTTGAAAACGATAATTGCCTGAAAACTTGTTCTAAATTGGGTTTCCCTGCTAATGGTTTCATCATTTTTTCCGGTAAACGTGATGATGACATCCTCGCTTGAACAATACATACAATTTTTTTCTCGGATGTTTTCATTTCTTCCATTTATAAGGTAATAAAATATTTATATCTTCTACTTTTAATTTTTTTAATTCATCGTAATACTCAAAAGCATTTTCTATTTGATTTTCATTTTCTATTAATTCCAAACATTGTTTTTTATTATCTATTCCAATAACAATTTTATCGATATTTTTATTTTTCATAACAAAGGAAAGACACAAAGCCTGAATTCGGATCCCCAATCTATCTGATAGTTTACGTAATAAATCGAGTTTGTCTTTTATACTATTAAAATAAATATTTAATTCTTCAGGGTTAATAAAAAACAATCCCTGTAAATATACAGACCGGGTATGTATTTCCACATTTTTTTCTTTTAATGTATCAAAATATGGCTCAAACCTTCTGTCAAATATATTATAAGGAAACTGAATTAAATCAAAATTAAAATCAATATCAAATAACATTTGAAGTTCATCTGCATTATATAAAGAAAATCCGATTTTTTTTATTTTCCCTGCTTCTTTCTTTTTTCTTAATTTATTGAATATCTCGGGATTTTTTCTGAATGAATTGATATTATGTATTAAATAACCATATACATTATCTGTTTTTAACCTCAAAAGAGAATCATTGAATATTTTATCGAATTCGTTAATATTGCAATCGGGCAATTTCGTTATAATGCTAAAATACCGTTTATTTTCTTCACAATACTTCCCGATTCTTTTTTCACTGTCCCCGTAAACATATGCTGTATCGAGAAAAGATATATCGTTAACCGAACAAATATTCAAAACTTGATTAATTTCTTCATCGGAAAGTCTACCTGTTTTATTGTTAATACCATAATCAGAACCGAATTGAGCTGTTCCTATTGCTACTCTTTTTTTCATTTGTTTTCTATGAACTCCCAGTTTAACGGGGTTCCTCTTTTAATGTTTGTATTGGATTTTTTGCCTAAAACATCATAATAATATTTGGGATGCAATCCATACCCGGGTCTGATTGACTTAATATTTTCTTTTGTGAAAACTTCACCTGTTTTTATATCTTTAACGACAAAAAGTGAACGCGCAAATACTTTATTCTTTTTTCCCTTTTCACCTAACACATAAGTTATTTTTCCTGTAGCTTTTTCTGTTTCCCTGATTAACTTTGTCATTTGCGAAAACTCTGAAGGTTCTATGGAAAATACCCAGTCTGTTCCCCCAAGTTTTCTATCTAGTATAAAATGTTTTTCGATAATCTTTGCTCCTAAAGCAGCTGCTGCAATAGGGACACCAATCCCTGTTGTATGATCTGATAAACCTGCTATACAACTAAATCTTTTTGCCATATCAGGTATGGTAAGCAGATTCGCTTCTTCAATTGGAGCGGGATATTCCGATGTACACTTTAGTAAAGCTATTTGATTATTACCTACATCTTTACAAGCATTTACCGCTTCTTCAATATCATTAAGTTCTGCCAAACCTGTGGAAATTACTATTGGTTTTCCTTTCGATGCAATATATTTAATAAGGGGAATATCAAATATTTCAAAAGATGCAACTTTATACATAGGGACATCAAGCTCTTCGAGAAAATCTACCGCTGTAAAATCAAAAGGTGTGGAAAAGAATATTAAATCTAAACTTTCTGCATGCTTCTTTAATTTACTGTGCCACTCCCATGGCGTATATGACTGCCTATATAGCTCATACAGTGTTTTACCGTCCCAAAGTGAACCGTTATTAATCCTAAAATATTCATTATTACAATCTATTGTCAGCGTATCTGCTGTGTAAGTCTGAATTTTAATTGCATCAGCGCCGGATTCTTTTGCAGCGGAAATAGTTTTCAATGCTAAATCGATACTTTGATTGTGATTAGCAGAGAGTTCTGCTACAATAAATATTTTTTTAAAATCAAAATTATTTTTCATCATTTCAACCTTTTAAATTACTGCAAATCTCAGGAATAACCGATAGCATCTTATGTTTGATAAATATATTTTTTACGGTCATAAATAATTTTTCCCTGATTCCTGAATCAGATATTACGTTTATTAATTTATTTGATAATTCTTCAATTTCAATATTATTAATATCTCCGATAGAATACGCTAATTCTTTTTCTTTTAACTGTTCATTAATAGCTATCTGATTTTCCACAGTAAAACCTGTTACAATCGGGGTATTTAATTTCAGCAATTCCCAAACGGTACTTCCTGAAGCACTGACAGCTAAATCGCACCACTTAATTAATGAAACGACATTATTAGAATTTTGAACTACTTCTATTGAATGCTTGCTTTCCTTCATATAATTTAAAATCGAATCTATATATACGTTAGTAAAGCCCAATAGAGTTTTAATACTTAATTTTGTATCGTTTTTTTCAAAGGCTTTAAGAACTTTTAGCGTATTATTATTTTCATCACTTCCACCCATTGTAATTAAAATATTTTTGCACTCATTTTTCAGACTCCTTCTCCACCCTCTCAATTCTCTAAATTCTCTTCTTAATAATACATACCGCAAGCCTAGAAATAGTTTTGTGTAATTTTCACAGGAATATTTGAATATTTTTTCCGCATTTATATTCTGATTCAAAATGTAATCACTGACATAATGACATTTTGCTATATCATCTATACACATCAATTTAAGCCCGTAATTTTTTATAATTGTTTGATATTCGGTTTCAAATTTATAACCATCCGTGATTACCAAATCTATTTCATTATTCTTTGCATATTTTGCAGTATATTCTGAATCTTTCAATAAATTATCATATTCTGTAATTTTTATAACTTTGAACTTTTCATTTGCTATTCTGTCTATTACTTTTTGTTGACTGGAATTTGTAACAAAAATAACATTATGCTTTTCTTCACTCAACATTTGTCCGAGAGCAATGCATCGTATAACATGACCGGTACCAATTTCAAATGAAGCATCCGCCCTTATAAGAAAATTCATAAGCTATTTTGCGGAATTTATATTTTTATTTCCAATAAACATTCCCGATTTGGTTTGTACTTTAAATATTTTGTTTTCTCTGATTTCATTAATAACATATTCTTTTACAGATTTAAATAATTTTTCCCACATATTAACCGGAATATCTTTATACAAGTAAATTTGAGATTTTAAATAAATCAAATAATAATCCAAAAACGGTTCCGGTGACTCAAACAACAATTCATTATCAAGTGTATAACCCGTAACATTTGAAAAATATTTACTCAGAACAGATTCTCCTTCTTCCAGATTAAACCCAGTACACCTTTCTGGATTTCCTGTTGTGTATTCAGGAAACTTTAATGATTTCATAAAATTGAAATGTAAATCATATAATTGGTGCATATAATCAGATGAATTGGTTGTCGCAATAAAAACTCCCTGTAATGTCATTGAATTGGATAATCTTTTTAAAAATTTCTCTTTATCTTTTATATGCCACAACATATGATTACACATAATTAAATCATAACTGTTCGATTCATAATCTATTACTTCAACATCTGCAACTTCATATTTTACTTTTTCCTTATTTTCTATTGTTTGTTCACTTGCGGTTTGAATATTTGATTTGGAAAGATCATAACCCGAATAATAATTTCCTATACTTTTTTGCAACAGATATTTTATAAACCTGCCTTCACCGCATCCTAAATCCAAAACTTTATTAATGTTTTCCTCATTTGGTAATTTATCAAGAACCCATGCATCCCACATCACCCTGATTTTACTAAAGTTTTTATGAACATTTATTCTTTTCATCAAATCAGTACTATCGCTATAATATTCCTTAATATTATTTAAAAATGTTAATTCACTATTCATCTTTTATGTTTATTTTGTTAACAAATGCTTTATTTTATCTGTTACATATTCAATTTCTACATCACTTAAATCCGGAAACATTGGAATACTCAGACAGTTCTTATAATAATTTTCCGAATTTGGAAAATCACCCTGCTTGTAGCCATATTTTTGAGCATAATAAGGTTGTAGATGAACCGGGATATACAGGACCTGCGATCCGATTTTATTCTCCCTCAATTCTTTCATGACTGAATTTCTTGACCTTCCAAGTTTTTCGAAATCGATTTGCAAAGTATATAAATGGTAAGATGATTTTACATATTCTTTTTCTACCGGTGTAGTTACTATATTAATTTCTGAAAATCGGGAATTATAATACTCCGCAATCTTTCTTCTTCTCTCCACAAACTTATCTATCTTTTTCAATTGACTCAATCCAAGTGCACACTGAATATCGGTGATTCTGTAATTGTGGCTTACTTCATTCATTTCATAATACCACATATTCGGTTCCTTTTTTTCATCATAAGCCAAATTTTTGTTTACAAACTTATCCGCATTTTTATGCATCCCGTGATTTCTGTAAATTATCAATCTTTTATATAATTCTTCATCATTTGTCGTCGCAATTCCGCCTTCACCTGTAGTAATATGCTTGACTGGATGGAAACTAAAGACCGCAATGTCTGAAAATTCACATGAACCAACTTTGTTATTTTTGTAACTGCTGCCAAAAGCATGACAAGCATCTTCTATAATTTTAAAATTATATTTTTTCTTTAAATCATAGATTTCTTCCATATCACAGGAATGACCTCCCAGATGAACAGGTATAACAAAATCAATTTTTTGCTTTTGTAATTTATTTTCGAATTCTTCAACGGATAAATCGAATGTATCGGGTGTAACATCTGAAAAAACAACATCGGCACCAACAAATTGTGTACAGTTTGCTGAAGCAAGAAAAGTTACAGTTGACGTTACTGCATTCATTCCTTTTTTTAAACCTAATGCAAGACAGGCAATATGCAACGCAGATGTACCGCTCGAGCAGGCTACCGCATATTTTACATTCAAATACTTTGCAACCTCCTCTTCAAATTTATTTATCGCCGGACCTTGCGTAATAAAATCGCTCCTCAGCACTTCCACAACTGATTGAATGTCTTCTTCGCTTATCTTTTGTCTGCCATACGGTATAAATCTGTTAGGACTTTGAATTTTCATTATTATATTCTTCCCAAAATTTTATATTGTAATAAATTTTGTTTTCAGGATTTTTTATTAATTTATTTTTAAAAAAATTATACAATTCCCTGTACCCTTCTTTTACGGATATATAATTAAAAGAATCCACTTCTTTTTCATATTTGTCAAATGATACTTTGTAATTTCTATTGTCTTTCTCAGATTTATTAATATTTATTTTTACTTTAGGGAATATCTCTTTCGCTAAATAAGCAACATCAATTATTTTAAGATTGTTTTTCTTATTTCCGATATTATAGATTCGGTTACCAACAATCTCCAACTTTGAATTTAATACAGAAATTATTGCTTTTGAAACATCTTTCACGTGAACATTTGGTCTCCACTGCTCTCCGCCAAATACGTTAAGTTCTTTATAAAAATATGCATTCTTAGCAAACAAATTCACGACCAAATCAAACCTTGATCTATTTGAAACTCCAAATACTGTAGATAACCTCAAAATGGTAGGTGAAAAATTCTGGCTTACTTGGTTTAAAATAGCATGTTCCGACATCAATTTCATTCGTCCATAATGTGAAACAGGATTAACGGATGATGATTCCGTTAAGAAGTTATCTGGGTCTTTGCTTGCTCCATATACACTGCAGGAAGAAGTATATATAAATCTGTTAATATTTAAATATGAACATAATGATGCCATCGAATTTACAGACAGGAAATTTGTTTTGAAAGCGGTTTCAGGAATTAGCGCACATGCGGGATCACCTACAATCTCCGCCAAATAAACGACTGCATCTACATTGGAAATCGCTTTAATCAAGGTATTCGTATCTATTGCATCACCTTTTATCCTCTTAAAATAATCGGAATTAATTTTGTCCAAAGAATCCTGGTTATAAACAAAATTATCGAGAACTTTTACCATATAACCTTTTTTTAATAATGCTCTAACCAAAACCGAACCAATATATCCTGCACCGCCTACAACCAAAATCTTTGCTGGTATTTTATTTTTTTTGATTTTATATAAATAAGTCCCTGAAATTAATTCATCAAAACTAATTGCGCCTTTCACAATCATTTTATCGTCAACAATGGGTATTAAAATATATTTTCTTGAATAGCTGTCATCCGGATAAAGTTTATTCAGCCTGTTTATTATATCGTTCTTATTACCTTCGTTATTTAGTTGATTTGATGTTATATACACGGGTACTTTGTTCATTACAATTTTGAGTTGCGTTTCAAGACTATATCCTTTTAGTAATGACCTTCTTAAATCACCTTCAGTTATAACACCTTTTAATTTTCCCGATTTATCGATAATAGTAATAAGAATTCCGAATTTGCTTTTGATTTTTTCAAAAGCATATCTTATTGTCTTTTCTTCATTTATATTAATATATAAATTTGAATCGTGCATTATTTTATCTTTTTAAAATTTCCCATGGATTCCAGTAATAGGCTTCATACCTGAAATCATCGTTCTTGCTTTCTTCAAGGGTTGAAGTAGAAAAGAATATCAAATTAGTGTCTTCTTTTAAAGTCATAAAACCATTTGCAAATCCTTTTGGAATATATAAAATCGAAGGTGATTTATCACTCACAACATACCTGTTTATTTTTAAATCTTTTGAAGGTTTTTTCCAATTATCGATTTTTACGGCTGCAACTACTGCCGCACCCGTTACTACGTAAACATATTTTGATTCGTTTTTATGTGCATGCCATGCTCTGACAAAATTATTTTGGTAATTGGATACTTGGTAAAATCTTTTAATTGAATTCATATCAAAATCATTACAAAATCTTACTTCGCCTCTGTCATCTACAGACACTCCGCCTTTGATTAAACCGATTTCATTTTCTGATTGATTCATAATAATTTATGTTTTAATAATTAGTTTGTATACTACAAATATAAATAAAAATCAAAATATTTTTGTTTGTTTATGATATAAGATTTTTTAAATAAATATCCGGCATTCAAGAAAATTTTTTGAGATGCTTCATTAAAATCCTTTACTGTTGCTTTGATTTTTGAAACGTTTGGATATTCCTTTATAATTACTTTTTGTGAAAGTGAAAGCATTTTCCCCGATATTTTTTTTCCTCTGAATCTTTTATGAACACTTATACTTATTTCCGCTTCATTATTTTTTACAATGTATCTAACCTGTCCTATTAATTTATCTCTAAAATGAAATAACAAGAATAGATGATTTATATCTTTTAATTTTTTTGTAAACCAATTTTTATGTTCTTCCCATTTTATAACTGTGCTGACAGATGAGTTCAATCTAACAAGCGGATCATTGGATAGATAAAATATTTTTCTAATATCGGAAGGTACTGCATTTCTGAGCGATATTTTAATATTGTTTTTCACCAAAATATTCTTTTGTTAAGTTTAAATTTTAATTAATGTCATTTAATAAAGCTAATGAACTGAATGATTGTTTCCACCACAAATTCAATTTGTTCGTCCCTTAGTTCCGGATAAATAGGAAGAGCTATTGTTTCGTTAGAAGCCCTTTCTGAATTTACAAAACTTGTATTCTCAAATCTTGATTTCAGGCTTGCGAAACATTCCTGCTTGTGAAAAGGAACGGGATAATATATTTCCGTACTGACTTCTTTTTCTGTCAGATGCTTTCTTACATCATCGCGATTCTGCACCCTGATTACATACTGATTGTAAATGTGATAGTTTTTAAACCCGCTGTCTTTATATATTGCTCCGGGCAATAATACTTTTTCCTTACTGCTGAATTCGGTTATGCCCTCTTTACCTGCTACACCCGATTCCATAAATAATTTTGTATAAAGACCTGCATTTTTTCTGCGTTTTTCGGACCAGCTGTCGAGATGTGGAAGTTTTACGTTTAATACTGCTGCCTGAATTGCATCGAGCCTGAAGTTACCTCCGATGATTTTGTGATAATATTTTGGCTTACCCCCGTGCACTCTCATAATCCTTAACTTTGCACCAAGCTCATCATTATTAGTGATTACAAGTCCGCCGTCACCAAAGCATCCAAGATTCTTACTCGGGAAAAATGAGAAACAGCCTATATCTCCGTGGTTACCTACTTTTCTTCCGTCTTTATACTGCACTCCTATTGCCTGTGCTCCGTCTTCGATTACTTTCAGGTTATGTTTCTTTGCAAGAGCTGTTATTTCATCCATTTCAGCGGATTGACCGTAAAGATGAACAGGAATAATTGCTTTTGTTTTACTTGTTATTTTGTTCTCAATAGATTTTACATCTATGTTGTATGTCACAGGATTCGAATCAACAAAAATAGGTATCGCATTCATTCTCGAAACAACACCTGCAGTCGCGAAGAATGAATAAGTCGGTACAATAATTTCGTCACCGGGTTTTATGTCTATCGCCATCAAAGCGATAAGTAATGCATCCGTTCCAGAGGAGACCCCGATTGCATACTTGCAGTCAAGATATTCACACATTGATTTTTCCAGTTTTTCTACTTCCGGACCAAGAATAAAATATTGTGACTCAGCTGTCCTAATTAACGCTTCATCAAGTTCATTCTTCAAGGTTTTATATTGCGCTTTTAAATCAAGTAATGGTACTTTCATGTTTATTAAAATTTATGTTCAGAAAAATCATTCAGTAATTATTTTCAAATTATATTTCTTTAACAAGATTATTTTCCA
>Ga0182021_10000537_pt1 | contig 40966 bp, 32 predicted proteins | sample 612E3MmetaG_FD_120493 | JGI IMG/M metagenome (GOLD analysis project Ga0182021, IMG submission 120493) | Permafrost microbial communities from Stordalen Mire, Sweden - 612E3M metaG (Illumina Assembly) | ecosystem: Environmental > Terrestrial > Soil > Wetlands > Permafrost | place: Sweden...
TATGTTCATAAGGATGCAGCCCTCGTTTTCAGTACGGGATTCCAGGTTAACATTGGTGTTATCCCTACTGTTACAGGCCGTAATGACTATATTATCATCGATGAGCTTGACCATGCTTCAATTTATGAAGCAGCAAGGCTGTCCTTTGCCAAGGTGGTTAAGTACAGGCATAATGACATGATCTCCCTTGAACGGCAGTTAAAGCGTTGTGAACCTAACCGGGTCAAACTCATTGTTGTCGATGGAATTTTCAGCATGGACGGGGATATTGTGAAACTTCCCGAACTCGTAAAACTTGCTGACCGTTATGCCGCTTCTGTTATGGTTGATGATTCCCATGCCATCGGTGTCATCGGAGAAAAGGGTTCCGGGACCGCCTCTCATTTCGGGCTGACAGATAAAGTTGATCTCATTATGGGAACTTTTTCGAAATCCCTTGCTGCCCTCGGGGGTTTTATAGCCAGTGATTTTGAAACCATCAATTATATCAAACATCATTCCCGCTCTTTGATTTTCAGCGCCAGTATCACCCCTGCATCCGCCGCCACTGTCCTGGCTGCGCTTGAGATCGTTAAAAGCGAACCGGAAAGGATCAAGCATCTCTGGGATATTACCTGGTACGCGCTGGAAAATTTTAAAAAACTTGGTTTTGATACCGGTGTATCGCATACACCGATCATTCCCCTCTATATCCGCGATAATATTAAAACTCTCCGGCTTACTAAAATGTTGTTTGACGAAGGTGTTTTTGTGAACCCTGTGGTTTCCCCGGCAGTCAGCAAGGACAATACGCTGATCCGTTTTTCTCTTATGGCAACCCATACCAGGGAGCAGATCGATATCGCTCTTGAGAAATTCGAGAAGGTAGGAAAGAAACTTCGCATCATCTGATGCTGCATTAACATATGGATCATGGATATTATTATAAAACCTGTCAAATCCAGGGCTGATTTACGTAGTTTTATCAGATACCCTTATAAGTTATTTAAAGGCAATAAGTACTGGTGTCCTCCGATGAGGATGGATGAGAGAAACACCCTGGATAAAAAAAAGAATCCGGCGTTTGACTTTTGCGAGGCCCAGTATTTCCTGGCATATAAGGGGAAAGAATTGGTGGGGCGGGTGGCCGCGATCATAAACAGGACTGCAAATACGCGTTGGAACGAGAAGCTGGTAAGGTTCGGCTGGATCGACTTTATTGACGACACCGATGTTTCAAAAGCTCTGATTGAAGCAGTGGTTGAATGGGGTAAGGCAAGAGGGATGACCGGTATTCATGGCCCCCTTGGTTTTTCGGATATGGATAATGAGGGGATGCTTATCAAGGGATTTGAAGAACTGGCCACAATGGCGTCCATATATAATTACCCGTATTACCCGGTTCATATGGAAAAACTGGGTTTTACAAGAGCTGCCGACTGGCTGCAGATTGAAATAAAAGTTCCGCCCGTTCCCGAGAAATTCGAAAGGGCAGCCGAACTTATAGCCAGGAAGTACAATTTAAGGGTGCTGAAGGCAAAAAAGGCAAAAGATTTCCTGCCTTATGCTCAAAAGATGTGGGACACGCTGAATGAGGCTTTTGATAATTTATACGGGTATACCCGTCTTACCAAAAGACAAACGGACCTCTATACCAAGCAATATTTCCCATTCATTAACCCCGATTACGTCTCCATGGTTCTGAATGAAGCGGATGAGGTTGTCGGTTTTGGTATCTGTATGCCTTCGCTTACAAAGGCCATGCAAAAATCCAATGGCAGGCTATTCCCTTTCGGGTGGTATCATTTATGGAGAGCCCTGAAGTCAAATGAGATAATCGATATGTATCTGAACGGGGTGAAGCCCCAATACCTGAACAAGGGAGTGGTTTCGGTTTATCATAATCAGATACATAAAGGATTCCTGAAGAACAAGGTGAAAATTGTGGTGACAAACCCCCAGCTGGAAGACAATAAATCAGCCATTTCGATGTGGAAGAGTTTCGAACCCCGCCAGCATATCACAAGGCGTTGCTGGATTAAACACTTCCATGAAGCCTGATGGCAAATATACTTATCACCGGGGCAAGCGGGTTCATAGGAAGCTTTTTGGTTGAGGAAGCTCTTAACAAAGGCCTCACGGTATTTGCCGGTATAAGGAAATCAAGTTCACGCCAGTACCTGCAGGATCCCAGGATACATTTTGCCGAAATGGATTTCAGCACTAAAGACCATTTGACCGGCTTCCTCCTGGAGCATAAGCAGAAAGGTATTGCATTTGATTATATAATCCATAACGCCGGACTTACAAAAGCGCAAAAGAAAGAGGATTTTTACAGGGTTAATTGTACATATACGGAAAATTTCATCAAAGCCTTGCTGGAAACCGGCTCTGTGCCTTTGAAATTTGTTTACATGAGCAGCCTTGCCGCATATGGCCCGGGGAACCAGGAAAGTATGAGACCGGTGATGCTCAATGATATACCCCGGCCGGTTGATGAATATGGCCGGAGCAAGCTTAAAGCTGAACAGTTCATCACCTCTCTGGCGGATTTTCCCTGGCTTATTATGCGTCCTTCAGGGGTTTACGGCCCACGGGAAAAAGACTATTTCGTCTATTTCAAAACCATACAGCAGGGTCTGGAACCCTATATAGGAAGCAAACCCCAGATCCTTACCTTTATTTATGTCAGGGATCTGGTCAAGCTTGTAACAGATGCCGCAATGTCGGAAATTAAAGCCAGGTCTTACTTTGTGACCGACGGAAAGGAATATGATTCCAGGGAGTTTGCAGGTATTACAAAAAAACACCTTAATAAAAAAACCATCCGGATGACTCTGCCTCTCTGGTTTGTCGGGGGAACAGCATCTGCTGTCGAAAAAATATACAGCCTCCGGGGAAGGATACCTACTCTGAACACGGATAAATTCAATATCATGAAGAGCGTCAATTGGACATGCCAGGTTGACCTGCTTCAGAAGGACTTCAATTTCAGGGCTGTTTACGATCTTGATAAGGGGGTGAAGGAGGCAATTGATTGGTACAGGCATGAAGGATGGCTGCAAGATCGGTAAAATCTGTCTATGATTGAGATCAGAAAAGTTAAATCATCCAATGAGCTGAAGAAGTTCATTACTTTCCCGAATACCTTATACAAGGGCAATTCTTACAGGTGCCCTCCCATTATTTTTGATGAAAAAAATACCTTGATGCGTTCACGGAATGCCGCTTTTGAATATTGCCAGGCTGAATACTGGCTGGCATATAAGAACGGGAAAGTCGCAGGGAGAATTGCCGGGATCATCAACCCTCATGCCAATAAAAGATGGGGGGAGGAATTGGTAAGATTCGGGTGGATCGATTTCATTGATGATGCAGAAGTATCCGGGAAACTCATAGCTGCAGTTACAGACTGGGCGAAGGCCAGGGGGATTAAAGGAATTCACGGCCCCCTTGGGTTTACGGATATGGATAACGAAGGTATGTTGGTGGAAGGCTTTGACCAGCATTGTACAATGTCATCAATATACAATTATCCTTATTACGTGGAGCATTTCACAAGAATGGGGTTTGAAAAGGCTGTCGATTGGGTACAATATGAATTTGAGATACACAGGGAGGTGCCGGAAAAGGTTATGCGGACAGCCAAACTGGTTCAGGAAAAATACAATCTGAAGATACTTGAAGCCGGGAAGCGTGCGGACCTTAAGTTGTATGCAAGGAAGTTGTTCAGGATGCTGAATGTTGCATTCGATGAGTTATATGGTTTTGCCGCTATCAGCGAAAAGCAGATGGATGCATATACCAAACAATATTTCAGTTTTATACGGCCTGAATTTGTTTCAGTGGTCCTCGATTCCAATGACGACGTTGTTGGTTTTGGAATAACCCTGCCATCAATGACAAAGGCATTGCAGAGATCGGAGGGGAAACTGTTCCCTTTAGGCTGGTTATATCTGCTGAATGCAATAAGGAAGAACGATATCGTTGATATGTATCTGGTTGGGGTTCATCCCAGGTATCATGGGAAAGGAGTCGCAGCCCTGATCTGGAGGGATCTTAATATATCCTATTATAAACATGGAATTAAGAAAGCTTATTCAAACCCCCAAATAGAGGAAAATACCAAGGCTTTGACAATCTGGAAAAATTATATTGGAAAGCAGATCATCAGGCGCCGTTGCTGGATAAAGCATTTCTGAACGTAAAAAAAGCGGCCATGAGCCGCTTTTTTTAATGATTGTTACAGATTATTTTTTACCTGTTGCTGCCAAATCCCACCAGACACGTTGCCACATAGTGACATCCTTAGGGGTATTTGAATTATAACTTTTTTCTCCCAGGGAATAGGGATATCTGCGTGGAATTTCATTTTCCACTGCAGAAGTTGTGGGATTCGGAAGCAATCCGATGAGGTTATTTGTTCTTCTCCAGTCATTATATGGTTCAGCCTGGTTAAAAAGAGCAATATATTTCTGGATCATAATCTCTTTATAGAGAGTAACTGATACGGTATCAAGATATGCTGTATAACCGGCAATGTAAGCCGGGTTGTAAACCCCCCATTTATTCAATGAAGCGGTTAAGCCGGCTATGATATCAGTCTTCACCTGCGGGTCGGAAGGATTAGCCATATACTCGCATTCAGCTTTGATAAATAAACATTCGGCGCAGGTAAGGAACAGTACTGATGAATTAGGCGAGGCAACACCTGGTCCGGGAAGAGAAAAAGTATCAGCTGTGGCTCCCCAGGGTGCTCCCACGTATGGATTATTAGTATCGGCTGTCTGTGTGGCAAAGACGGCTCTTCTTGGGTCAAACCTCTGGTTCAGCATGTCAATGAAAGTCTTATGCATGGCAATATCGCCTCTTTGATCCATAAACTGGAACAATGGATTCTGCTGACCTACATTTGTGCCAAATCCGAATTGCATATCGTCGGCATTGCTTGTAAGGGCACCTGCATTAATTAACGTCAGTGCTGAAGCCCAGGAAGTAGGATCCTGTTTACACAGATGCAAAGTATATCTGGCTTTCATCCCCCTTGCTGCTTTAAGCCATGCAGCTGCCTGTGAGGAAGCATCTCCGGTCGGATAGATCAGGTCGCCGGCTTCATATACCAGTGTTGACGAGGATAAACTGGTTATGGCTTCATCAAGCATCGCAAGGATCTTGGGATAGATATCCTGTTGCTTATCAAAGGGTACATTTAAAAGTTTCATTCCCTGGAATGCCTGGGAGTAAGGAACATCTCCCCATATGTCGGTAACATAACCCAGGGATTCAGCCATCAGAACATCGGCAATTCCCAGGTTGATATTATCGTTGACAGCCCTGGCTTTACCCATAAGGATCATGATGTTATTCATGATTCCGGCATAGGAAACATTCCATACGTTATCAACGTCGCCATCATGCCAGATGTAATTGGATTCACCCTGTGACTGACGGGCGACGCCATTGTAATATTGCATCCATTGCGAGGTAACGCGTGTATAATCATTACCGCCTATCACAGTGTAGGCCATATTGGCTTCGATGGCAGGAACCAGCGAACTCATCGGGACGTCATTTGGTGCATCCGGATTATTATTGATACTGGTATCTATCCACTTCTTGCAGGAACCAAGGACCAACGCCATCAGGAGTAAAACCCCCATGAATTTGAATCTTATATTTTTCATAATTTTTTTGATTTTTTATTGTAATAATTTTTTCGGACCGGATTAAAATGCCAAAGTCAAACCAAGGGTGTAGCTCTTTGTCCCGGGCATATTGAAGTAATCGATACCCTGGGCATTATCAGAACCTGCAAGGCTGGTCTCAGGATCAACACCCTTATATTTGGTGAATACCAATAAGTTGGTCCCGGTGAAGTAAATGCTTAATTGACGGATAAAGGTCTTCTGTAATAATTTCGAGAGACTGTAAGTAAGTGTTACTGTTCTCAGCCTTACCCATCCTGCATCTTCAATATAGGGTGCAGTAGCGCCGACAAATCCGCTCCCTGCCGATTGATACCATGCCTGGCTTATTGGAACTTTCATGGTGTTTTTTTGTCCCGTGGCTTCATTAACACCCTCAAAGACAACCATTTCACCACGATTCAGTGTGCCTGCTGAAACACCGAAATAATCCATTGCTCCGCGTGTCCCGTTCCACATTTTTCCGCCATATTTTATATCGATCAGGAAATAGAGGCTCAGGTCTTTCCATTTCAGGTTACTACCGATTCCGGCGGTCCATTTAGGATCCACGTTGCCGAGGGCAGTTTCATTCTGCGACTCTATCGGGTACCCGTCAGGGCCGATCAGTACGTTCCCGGCTTTATCACGTTCCCAATCATAACCATAAATGGTACGGTAAGGCTGGCCTACAACAGCGTCAATTTCAGAGCCCGTGAATCCTCCAAGGAAAAGACGGTTTATCCCGGGAGCAAGCGCAAGCACCTTGTTGTTTATCATGGACCAGTTTACAGTGATGTCCCAGAACCAGTTCTTTGATTTTATGGGAACAAAATCCAGGGTCACTTCATGCCCGGAGGTTCTGATGGAACCTGCATTCAGGTTTACGTAATTATAACCTGTACTGGCTGCGATCGGCACCTGGAGGATATCATCCGTGGTTTTATTATTGAAATAAGTGTAGGAGACACCGATCCTGTTTTGGATGAACTTAAGATCGATACCAGTTTCAAAATTATGTGTTTTTTCCGGCTTTAACAGGCTGTTACCTAAAACATTGCTGTACAGATAACCATTGGTGCCCATATACGGCCAGGTTAACCCGGTAGTCCACCCGTCAAGAACAGAGGGAGTAGTATAGTATGTCTTTGTATAATAAGGAGGAGCATCTTTTGCCGTGATGGCATAGGAAATACGGACTTTACCATAAGGCAGAACCTTGTTGTCTTTCAGGCCTGGCAACTGGGTAAAGATCCAGCCTGCACCTATTGAAGGATAAAAGAAGGAATTATTTCCTTCTGGCAAAGTTGTTGACCAGTCATTTCTTCCGGTAGCGCTTAAATACAGCATATTTTTCCAAGATAACGTAAGGTCACCGTAAATACCTGCTCCCCTGCGGTTGGAAGTTGATTCCTGGGAGGCGATGCTAGTAGTGTTGTTAAGGTCATAATAAGCGGGTATGACCAATCCAAAGGCCTGGGAATTCAGGGATGAAAAATAATTTTGAGTCATATTCTGTCCCAGGATGAAGTGGACATTGAAATCCTTTGCAAAATTTTTGTCAATGGTCATCATGAGGTCAGAATTAAAATTCTTGCTTAATTCTTCTCCTCTTTTTGCCCAACCGGCCGGTTGAGTGGACGATCCAACAGCCAGGTCGTCATTGATTTTACGTCCATACCAGTCCATGCCGATACGGTAGGTAAAAGACAACCATTTGTTAGCAAAATAATCCACCTGTACCGAGCCGATCAAACGATTGACCTGGTCTTTGTAACTATTCATATTTGCAGTCCAGAATGGATTGTCATAATATATTCCATGACGGTAACTTCTTTCATTACCTGCACTGGGTAGCGTGGAGCCATCCGGTAAAAGATAATCCGAAGAGAATACATATCCGGCTGCGTTGTTGAACGTAGGGGGCGTTCTCAGGAGCCCGAGCATAACCCCTGATGTGTTGTTCCCCTGCTGAATACGGTTGCCGGTCGTAATGATATAATTTGCAGTACCGGATACTTTGAAATGTTCCGATAGTTTTGTGTCACCGGATATCTTGAAAGTATTTCTGCGTAATGTATTATCCGGAACAATGCCTTTTGTCTGGTTATCCGAGAAGCTGAAGTAAAAAGTGGAAATGTCGCCTCCGCCGCTCAGAGAAACAGAGTTATCAGTTGTTATACCGGTCTGAAAGAATTGATAAGGGCTGTAAACATTAACCCGCCCGGCGTTACCAACTTTGTCACTGACAATTCTTCCATCGACATCGAAATCTTTCCAATTATAATTGTTCCAGTTTGTTTTGTCCAGGGCGCAGGTGTCTAATTTCGGGCCAAAACTGAACTTGTTACCGGAAATCCAGCTGCCATTTGTCCCTTGTCCGTAAGCTTCTTGTCTTGCAGGGAGTTGGCTGACAACGTCAAATTTGACACTGGTGGAAAAATTCACATTGATTTTTTTACCTGTCCCGCCCGTCCCTTTCTTTGTAGTGATAATAATAGCGCCGGATGCGGCACGTAAACCATACAGGGCTGTTGCTGCCCCGCCTTTCAGAACGCTGACCGATTCAATATCGTCAGGGTTAATGTCAATGGCACGGTTGGATAATGCAACACCATCGTAATTCCCACCGGTTGCATTAGCGACTGACCCGCCTGTTTCAGCGCCGGCAACAGGAACACCATCAATAACAAAGAGCGGCTGGTTGTTCCCGGTCAGAGAGGTTACCCCACGAATCTGAATGTATGAGGCAGCGCCTGCTGTTCCTGATGAGCTGACAATTTGTACGTCGGAAACTTTGCCCTGCAGACTGTTAATCATATCAGTCTGACCGGCCTTTGAGATATCTTCTGACGAAACATTCTGGACTGCATAGCTCAGGGCTTTGGTTTCCCTGGGGACGCCGATGGCAGTGACAACGACTTCATCCATGTTCATGACGTCATACACCATAACAACGTCAAGGGTGGTGGCAGTCCCGATTTCCACATCCTTTGATTTCATCCCCACATAGGAGAAGCTCAGAACATTGTATTTCGTGGGAACAGCAAGTAGGTATTTACCGTCGGTACCGGTGTTTGTCCCAATAGTAGTTCCCTTGACCACAATGGTCACACCCGGTATCGGTTGTTTATCCTCGGTGGAGGTAACCGTCCCTGTAATGACCCTTGTTTGAGCAAAAATTCCCTGCAAACCTGTCAGTAGTAAGAGGGCAAGGAAAAGCGTAAATTTTCTCATAACCGTTGATTTTGTTAGTAATGTGTTAATAATCAGTGGATTTAATTAATTTTTGAAATATATTACTAAGATTATTAAATGCACCTAATGAGTGGGCAAGTTTACCACATTGTTATGTGAATAGCAAACAAAAATGAAAAAAAATTATAAAAAAAAAATTATTAACGGAAATGCCTGAAATACAATCCAAACAGAACCAGAAGTACAATATAAACAAATGTTGCCGAAAAAACCACATTGGGCATCAGCAGCTGGTATAAGGTGATGACCAGTACAGATCCTCCGAATATAAAATAGCCGTATTTACGGAGATTCCACATAACAATGACGCCTGTGAAAGACAGAATATGAAGCAGGGCGTTTGACCCCAGGATGAAGGTTACCGTTGATTTTGAGTATTGGGAAACAGGAGCGTAAAGATTTAAAGCTTGCATCATCTGGCCAGAATGAAAGAGCCCTAAAAGAAAAAGGACAGAAAGGAGGAAAAAATAAACCCAGCTGAAAAGACACAGGGCCGAAAGCAAAACCGGTCGTTTTTTCAATTGAACTGGTTGAGGTGCTTCTGTGTGAAGGGATCCCATGGATAAAATGATGAAATGTTATGTATTATGTTTTCATTCAAGATCCGGATTCATAATTCCACAAGGATTGTCAAGTCATTAATTTAAGGTTTGTGGCATAAAGCAGGATAAAGGTCCCGGATATTATCATATCAATGAAGGAGGGGGAAGGGAGATGGTAAAAATACATAGGTGCAAGAATCTGGAGAATCTGGGCAATTGTATAAATATGAAAACCATTCTTCCTAAGTTTCCACATCAGGATTGCACCGCCGACAGTTACAGCATAAAGCAGGGCAGTTAGAAAAAAGAAAACAGGTTTTCCTTCCGTAATCATATCAAGTCCCGGGAGTTTGAACCGTTCAGCTATGTCTTGAGCAACAGGAACGAATTGATTAAGGAACGCACCTATAAACAGGCTGGATACAAAATTAAGGCCACTGCCGATGAAAGTTAGTATGCAAAGGATGGTCAGCAGATTCGGCCTTTTTACCGGGGTAAACCCGGTCGGTTGTTCAGATGGTTGAAGTTGTTCTTCCATGAGTTCGGTATGAAATCCTCTTTATTACTCCAGGCTTCCTGTCAGCTTTTCGACTTCATTCAGTATTTCACAGGATTTTACAAGTTCTTTCATTTTATTATGATCGGGATAGAGTGGCCGGTCAATATCCAGGAAAGGAACATATTTACGGATCACTTCCCTTGCACGGGTGGTGCCTGATCCGAATTTCCATTCACGGAAATCCATGGCCTGGGCAGCTGCCATGAATTCAATTCCAAGTATACCGTAAGCATTATCCAGGATCTGGAAGTTCTTAAGAGCTGTATTCATCCCCATTGAAACGAAATCTTCCTGGTCGGCGGCAGCGGGTATGGATTGAATTGAAGCCGGCATGGAAAGGATCCGTTGTTCCACGATCTGCATATCGGCAGTATACTGGCTGAGCATCATCCCGCTGAACATGCCTGCGCCTTTGGTAAGGAAGGCCGGCAACCCGACACTCAGGGCGGGATGGTTCAGGCGGTTCATGCGGCGCTCCGACATGACCGAGACCATGGTGATCACGTATCCTGCCATGTCCATCGGCACCGATACCGGTGACCCCTGGAAATTAGCGCCGGAGAGCTGGAGATTTTCTTCCGGGAAAAAGATGGGATTATCTCCTACACCATTGAGTTCAATTTCAACCTGGGACCGCGCATATGCCAGGGCATCGTGGGCAGCTCCGATAACCTGTGGTGTGGAACGCATGGAGTAAGCATCCTGAACCTTGCACTTTACCTTCATCTCAGCCAGGTCGCCTCCTTTAACACATTTCATAATTGACGCAGCGCTCCGGATGGCGCCTTTAAAACCGCGGATCTCATGGAGTTTCGGGCTGTATGGCCTCATATTGGCCTTCATGGCTTCGAGTGACATTGAAGCAGCAATCTCTGCCTGTTTAAGCCAGTTATTTGCATCGTAAAGGAACAACGCGCTCATGGCGGTAAGAACATTGGAACCGTTGATTGCCGCCAGGCCGTCGCGTGCCTGTAGTCCGGGTATAGGAATACCTGCCAGTTCCAGTACTTCCTTGCCTTCATACAACTTCCCTTTATAGAAGGCATGGCCTTCTCCCATCATAAGAAGCGCTATCTGCGACATAGGAGCGAGGTCCCCGCAGGCACCCACAGAACCTTTCTGGCAGACAAAGGGAGTTACGCCTTTATTCAGCATATCAACCAGGGTCTGGGTTATTTCCAAACGTGATCCGCTGTTTCCGTGTGCATGAACATTGACACGCCCGAGCATAGCGCCTCTTACCCATTCAATGGGCATAGCTTCACCGATGCCGGCAGCATGATTATAAATTAGATACTTCTGGAAATCCTTGACCTGGTCATCATTTAGCACAACTTCGGAAAACTCGCCTATCCCGGTGTTCACTCCGTACATGATTTCGTGGGCCTGGATTTTCTTTTCAAGCATATCGCGGCATTTGTTTATGCGATCAATCGCAGCGGTGTCAAGCCGGATTTTTTCACCGTGCCGGGCTACCCTTACAACATCTTCAATCGTAAGCCCGGAACCTTTTATAATTAATGTCATGTTTTTATCATTTAGGGGTTGGTAATGGATGAATTACAAAGAGCGAATAGCGAATAGCGAATAGCGATTAGCGATTAGCGATTAGCGAATAGCGATTAGGCATCAGTGATTTCGCTACCACGCTACCTTCACTCTGCCCCAATAACCCAGGAACGGGCGGCCAGGATAGAAATCCTGAATGTTCTTTTTACCATGATCCTGTCTGGATTTTAATGCTTCAAATATACTTTATTTCCTGCAATGAAAGTATTTTAATCACTCCCTGTAAATTCCCCGCGGCTTGCCGCGGAACCAGGGGCCGGCGCTTGCCCCGGGGTTCATACCATTGATTTATCCGGCTGGATGGTGTCCTGTCCTTCAATAATTCCTACGCCGTTTTCTTCAGTAAGGTGATAAGATCATTCAGGTTCATCCTTGTCTGTTCGCCTGTTGCCATATTTTTTACTGTAAGAAAGGAGTTTTCCATTTCGTCCTTTCCGATCAGGATCACGAAGGGGATCTTCTTCCGGTCGGCATATTCCATTTGTTTCCTGAGTTTGGATGCTTCAGGATAAATTTCTGCGGAAAAACCTGCCCGGCGGATCTCCTGGAGGAGACGAAGGGAATATTTCTCCTCATCCGGTCCGAAGTTGGCAAAAAGGACAGTGATGGTATTCTGGATGGTCACGGGGAACCTGTTCAGTTCAGACATAACATCGTAAATACGGTCGGCTCCGAAGGAAATGCCTACCCCCGACATGCCGGGCAGGCCGAATATGCCTGTCAGGTCATCATAACGGCCTCCTCCGCAAATACTGCCCAGGGAAACTTCCCGTGCCTTCACTTCGATGATGGTACCTGTGTAATAATTCAATCCCCTTGCCAACCGGACATCGAAGTTCCATTTGTTCCTGAGGCCAAGATCCTGCAGTAACAGAAATATCCTTTTAAGCTCCTCCAGGCCTTGTTGGCCGGTCAGGGAGTTTTCGAAAAGTTTTTCCAGTGAGATGATCTTTTCAGATGTGCTTCCTTCCAGGGTTAAAACCGGCCGGAGGGCAGTTATTGATTCTTCGCTTAATCCTTTGCCGTATAATTCTTCGCAAACATTCTCCGGCCCGATCTTATCCAGTTTGTCCATGGCCACCGTGATATCCGTGAACTTTTCCGGAGCTCCGATAGCTTCAGCTGTTCCGGCAAGGATCTTACGGTTGTTGAGAAGTACCATTACTTCAATCCCAAGGCGTGAAAAAACTTCATCTATGATCTGGACAAGTTCAACCTCATAGACCAGGGAAGGGCTGCCAATTACATCCACATCACATTGAAAAAACTCCCTGTAACGTCCTTTCTGAGGCCTGTCGGCCCGCCAGACAGGTTGTATCTGGTAACGCTTGAATGGAAAGGTCAGTTCATTCTGATGCTGAACAACAAAGCGGGCAAAAGGCACGGTCAGGTCGTACCTGAGGCCTTTTTCAGCAATATGCGCTGTAAACTCTTTTGAGAATTGATCTTTCAGCGGATCCCAACGGGACTGTGAAATGCCTTCAAGAAAATTGCCTGAATTTAAAATTTTAAATAACAGTTTATCTCCTTCTTCCCCGTATTTCCCTGTAAGGGTGGAAAGGTTTTCCATCGCGGGGGTCTCTATTGGAAGGTAGCCAAACAATTCAAAAACCGAACGGATACAACTGAAAACATAATTCCTGCGGACCATTTCGGCCGGAGTAAAATCACGGGTTCCTTTTGGGATGGATGGCTTCTGGACTGACATTCAAACGTATTTGTGCAAAGATAAAAAAAGAGAGGAATACCTGATCAAACCTTTAGTTTCTTATACTTTATACGTTTCGGTTCCATATCACCAAGACGTTTCTTTTTGTTTTCCTCATAATCGGAATAAGATCCTTCAAAGAAATAAACCTGGGAATCCCCTTCGAAGGCAAGGATATGCGTGGCAACCCGGTCAAGAAACCAGCGGTCGTGGGAAATGATCACAGCGCAACCTGCGAAATTTTCAAGGCCTTCTTCCAATGCTCTTAAGGTATTCACATCGATATCGTTTGTAGGTTCGTCAAGCAACAGCACGTTGGCTTCTTCTTTCAATGTGAGTGCAAGATGAAGCCGGTTACGCTCCCCGCCCGAAAGCACGCCGCATTTTTTCTCCTGGTCCGCTCCGGTAAAGTTAAACCTGGCAACGTATGCTCTTGCATTCATAGATCGGCCACCTAACTGGATAACTTCACTGTCGTTGGATATTACCTGGTAAACTGTTTTTTCAGGATCGATGGCAGTATGGGCCTGGTCGACATATCCGAGTTTTACAGTGTCACCGGTCCTGAATTCACCTTTCTGGGGCTTTTCGGAACCGATGATAAGCCTGAACAGAGTAGTTTTCCCTGCGCCGTTTGGCCCGATAATCCCCACAATTCCTGCCGGAGGAAGAGAAAAAGTAAGATTTTCGTATAAGAGATTATCCCCGAAGGATTTTGAAACCCCTATTGCTTCAATCACCATATTCCCGAGCCTGGGTCCGTTGGGTATGTGTAATTCAAGCCGTTCTTCTTTTTCTTTTACATCCTCATTCAGGAGTTTTTCATATGCGCTGAGACGGGCTTTGCCTTTAGCCTGGCGTGCTTTCGGAGACATCTTAACCCATTCCAGTTCTCTTTCAAGGGTCTTATGCCTGCGGCTTTCCTGTTTCTCTTCCATCGCCAGGCGCCTGGATTTCTGCTCCAGCCAGGAAGAATAATTCCCCTGCCATGGAATGCCTTCACCCCTGTCGAGCTCAAGTATCCACCCGGCCACATTATCCAGGAAATACCGGTCATGCGTGACCGCTATCACTGTTCCTTTATATTGTTGTAAATGCTGCTCAAGCCACTGGACCGATTCCGCGTCAAGATGGTTTGTCGGCTCGTCCAGAAGAAGGATGTCCGGTTCCCGGAGCAGCAGGCGGCATAAGGCCACCCTGCGGCGTTCACCCCCCGACAAAACGTTGACCGGCATGTTCTCCTCGGGGCAGCGCAGGGCATCCATAGCCCGCTGAAGTTTGCTGTCAAGTTCCCAGGCATTATGATGATCAAGAAGCTCGGTAAGTTCACCCTGACGGATGATCAGTTTGTTCATTTCCTCATCGCTCATGGGTTCTGCGAATCTCAGGTTCACTTCTTCATATTCCTTCAGGAGGGTAACAACTTCGTGAACCCCTTCTTCAACGATCTGCCTGACCGTCTTGGTCTCATCGATCAGCGGCTCCTGCTCGAGAAAGCCGACCGAATAACCGGGCGAGAACACTACCTGTCCCTGGAATGATTTCTCCAGGCCGGCAATGATCTTCAGCAGGGTGGATTTACCCGAGCCATTGAGGCCGATGATCCCTATCTTGGCCCCGTAAAAGAACGAAAGGTAAATGTTTTTCAGAACCTGCTTGTGCGGAGGGAAAGTCTTGCTGACACCCACCATGGAAAAAATAATCTTGCGATCGTCAGGCATTTAATAAGCGATTAGTGATGAGCCATAAGCCAAAAGTAATAAACCTATAGCCACTAGGGTTAATATAAAATTCATTCAACATTCAGCACTCAATGTTCAATGTTCGACATTCTTTATTTTTTCAGAAGTGCCTCAATCTTTGCCGATTCGTTCTCCCAGCTGAAATTATTATGGACGAATACCCGGCCATTGATGCCAATTTCCCTTGCTTTACCCGGATTATTTAAAAGAAATAAAATTTGGTTTACATATTCATCCGGAGTTTCAGCGACCAGCAGGTCCTCGCCGGCCTTTGCATTAAGAGCGCGGAAGGCAAGAGGTGAAGTGATACAGGGGATTTCCATTGCCATAGCCTCGAGAAGCTTGTTCTGCAACCCGGTACCAATTTGCATGGGAGCAATAAAAATCTTTGCACTTGCATAACATTCGCGCATATCGGGAACCCAGCCACTGACCTCCACATGGTTCGATTTTAAAACCATGACCCGGATATTCGGATTTGCGCCGGCAAGCAAAATACTCAGGCCGGGTTTATGCGGAAGCAACCTGGGAAGGATCTGCCTGACAAGGTATTCGGCACTGTTTATGTTCGGAGGATAACCCATATTTCCCGTAAAGACCAGGTCGTAATTTTTTGTACGTTCGGCAGGACTGAAGAAGTCAGTGTCCACACCGTTAGCAACAACCACGACCTTGTCCCGGTCGGGATGGGGGATCAGTTCCCGGTCGGGTTCAGAAATGATGATCTTGTTATCAAAATGGTCAAAAACCATTCGCTCATAATTCTGAAGCCTGCGGTATTCGATTTTCAGGAAAGGTTTCAGATAGAATGGAGCCAGGACCAGGCGCCGGTCAATTCCTTTTGAAAAGACATCCTGGTAATCCAGTGTTTTATGAACAGGAAGGTCTTTAACGTATCCGGCAACACGTATCAACTGGCAGAATATATGATCAGGCTTATAATGTTCGATCAGCCGGCGGATCTGCTTCCCGGCAGACGGGCTGTAAAAATATCCGACCTGCATAGGCCTCCCTGTAAACAAGGCTTTAATGATGTTGACAAGAATATTGATCTTGCTTAATGATATGACATGAACCGCTTGCACATATTTATTCAGGACCGGAAGTGCATCTTTATGCAGGGCGCTGTCGTTAAGGGCGCAAAGAATAATTTCATGATGACGTGAGAGCTGTTTGATCTGATGGAATGCACGGAGTTTATCGCCTTTTTCGGTTGGATAGGGGACACGCGGAAGAAGAAAAAAAATTCTCATGGTCTGGAAGTGGAAGGCAAAAATATAAAATTCCTGTTTAAGCGGTCAGTTGTTGGTAAAAAGCTTCGAGAAACATGATAATTCCTGCACGGTTATACCGGGATTCAATCAGATTCCTGGCCTGGGCGCCTATTTTTTGCAGGATCTCCGGATGATCCTCACAAACGGAAATCATCTCAAAGAATTCGCATGGGAGGTCTGCCGGCAATAAATTCTCACCGCGGGTATAATCAATGCCTTCAGCCCCGATCTGTGTCGAGACCACGGTTTTGCCATATGCCATTGCTTCGATGACTTTTATACGGATGCCGCTGCCGCTGAACAGAGGCACTATCATAATGTCATTGGAAGCATAAAAAGCCGATGCGTCTTCCACTTCGCCTTCAACGATGACATTGGGCAACTGAAGATTTTTCATCCATGCCGGCATTTCCCGGCCGGCAATATGAAACCTCAGCCCTGGATAGTGCCGGAATAAATCGGACCAGACATTATCAAGAAACCACCTGACTCCTTCCTGGTTAGGGATCCAGTTCATGGCCCCTATAATAAATATGGTAGGATCTTTAACTGCCCTGACGGAGAAGGAATAATCGGCAGGATTGATCCCGAAGGGAACAGCGACGACGGGGGTTTCAGTAAAGGATTTAAAAAAATCCGCATCTTTTCCCGTGATTGCTGCAATCCCATCAACCATAGACGGTACTGATCTTTCAAATTTTTTAAGGGTTCGCGAAAGATGCCCCAGGTAGCATTTTTTTAAAGGGTTTGAGCAGTTCCGGGCTATCCGTTCCCAGATCAAATGCTCAATATTATGTGCACGCAGGACGATTTTTGCATTGGAGTTCTGCCGGATCGTATTTATGTAAGAAGCCATGAAAATAGTCTCCAGCTGGACAATATCATATTCCGATTCCTTAAGGACATGCGAAAGCCGTTCGGCAAACCGGGCTGAAATAAAACGTTCAACATGGTAGGACCGCCCTGTGAAAACAGTCATCATGGCCGGGAACAATTTAACACGGATATCAAGAAAAAAGAGCTCTATCCCTGTTTTCCGACCGTATTCCGGGGGAATTGCATTTACATCTATATTGTATTTGTAGGAATTTACTGCCAGGACTTTGATCTGGTGACCTCTTTCAAGAAGTCCTTCGATGAGCATGTTCATCGCTATAGGACCACCTTCTTTGGGCGGCCAGGGAGATTTATTGCAAAGGAACAGAATCCTCATAAACCCTGTTCTGTTTGAATGCGGAATAGCTTCTGGAAAAATTTGATCCAGCTGTCAACATCCAGCAGGGAAGCGTCATTTGTTGCTTTCCGTGTGAGGAATATCCCGATCGGGAGCAGAATTACCGAAGCTATCCACATGCCCTGCCAGACAGGCAGTACTCCTTCGGCAGCATATTTTTCACCGATAAATGATATGATCCAGTAAAGAATAAAGAACAGTGTGGAAATGATAGCAGGCATTCCCAACCCTCCTTTGCGAATGATCGCCCCAAGCGGGGCACCTATGAAGAACAACAGAAAACATGCTATTGAGAAAGTGAATTTTTTATGATAGACGATCTGGTGCTTATAAATTAACTTCTGAAGGATCGCGAAATTCTCCCCCGCAACGCTGGCATTCTCCTTAACGGAATTAGCCGTGTTCGCAGCTGCTGCAATGATGCTCGAACGGTCCTCAGGGTTAAAACTGTTGATAACGGAGGAAGCCAGGAATCTCCTGTTTTTATGTGACGAGGGATTGTTGGCCGGTTTTCTTTTGAAAGCGTTGGTCATTGTGTCACGGCCGCTAAGCACGACGAAATTATTGACCATGTTATCTCTTTCGATCTTTTTTTGCCTGTTCAGATCGGTTCCGATGGAGTCAATGGAAAAGCGCAGCTGGCGTATATTCTGCATTTCATAATTCTTTTTGAACAGATTCTCGTCTGTTCTTGTAAGCTGCAGTCCCGAAAGATCGAACATTTGGTACTGTTCACTGAAACGGGTTCTCTGAAATGGCCTTGTGATCTCATTCCTGTGAAGGTCAATACGTTCTTCATAATTAGATCCGTTATATAACCTGAAAACCAGGAAACGCTTATCGGAACTTAACTCCATTCTTCCCCATTCGGCAATGGTCATGGAAACATTTCCCATATGCTTGGTGTGGTCATACACCATGACATCCCTGATAGTATTACCGTCGGCATCCTTTTTGCCTACCCTGATCACAAAACCATCTATACCATTATAAAAAACTCCTTCCCTCAGGTTAAAAGCAAGTTTTTTTTCGCGGATATCGAATAATAATGAGAGAAATTTCAGGTTGGCTTTCGGCAGTATCACATCTGAAAAATAAAAAGCAAAAACCGAAATAAGGACAGAGACAAAGATCAGTGGTCTCATGATCCTGAACAGACTGATCCCTGCGGCTTTCATCGTAACCAGCTCATAATGCTCACCGAAATTGCCGAATGTCATCAGGGATGACAGAAGGATCGCAAGCGGGAGCGCCATCGGAACAACGGTGGTGGATGCAAAGAAAAGGAGCTTCAGGATAATATACCACTCCAGGCCTTTTCCCACAAGGTCATCGATATACTTCCAGAGGAACTGCATCAACAGGATAAAAACAGCAATGAAAAAAGTCATGAACAGCGGGCCAAGATAGGATTTGAGAATAAACAAGTCGAGCTTTTTCATGAAAGGGTAACTTGAAACAAAGATAAGAAATTGTTCTATTTAGGCATTAAATATATACTTTTGCTGTTTAATCAGCGATTAGCGATCGGCAACCGGCAAAGCTGGGAAAGTTAAATTATAACATGCTTTTCGCCATTCGCTAATCGCTGATTTCAATACTTTACTGCATTTTTATGACCCTCATAGAAGTCACCGATAAAAAAACCAGGCGGGCATTCCTCGACATGGTGGATTCCATCTATGCAGGGGATACTAATTATGTCCGTCCGCTCGACCAGGAGGTCGAACAGGTATTTGACCCCGGATTAAACAGCTTTTTTCAGCATGGAGAAGCCATAAGGTGGATACTTAAAAATGAAAGCGGCAAGGTTATCGGCAGGGTTGCTGCGTTTATCAACACACGGAAGGCATTTACTTTTCAGCAGCCGACCGGCGGAATGGGCTTTTTTGAATGCGACAACGACAGGGATGTTGCGTTCTGTTTATTCGACACCTGTAAGAACTGGCTGTCAGAAAAAGGAATGCAGGCCATGGACGGCCCGATCAATTTCGGTGAAAATGACGTCAACTGGGGCTTATTGGTTGAAGGCTTTACCCATCCGGGGATCGGCATGAATTATAACCCTCCGTATTATAAGGAGTTCTTTGAATCCTATGGTTTCAGGTTTTACTTTGAACAGATCTCGAATCACCTGGACCTGACCAGAAGGCTTCCCGAACGTTTCTGGAAGATCGCCGACAGGGTCATGAAAAAGCCCGAACTGAATTTCAGGCATTTTGAGCCTGGGCTCACAGATAAATTCATCCGCGATATGAAGGAGGTCTATGATGACGCCTGGAAATTCCATGAAAATTATACCCCGCTGGATGAAGTAACCATCAGAAAAGGACTGCAAAAAGCAAAGGATTTCCTGGATCCGGAGCTCATCTGGTTTGCCTATTACAATGACGAACCGGCCGCCTTCCTGATTCAATTCCCCGATGTGAACCAGATCATCAAACATTTTCACGGAAAATTGAATTTGATCAACAAGCTCAGGTTCCTGTGGCTGAAATACCGGAAAACGATCACCCGGACCCGGATTGTGATCATGGGAGTGAAACCGAAATACCAGCATTATGGGGTGGAATCGGGAATCTTCTGGCAGCTTGATCAGATGATGCAGAAAAAGAAACATATTACCGAGGTGGAATTGGGCTGGGTCGGGGATTTCAACCCGAAGATGAGGGCGCTGCATGAATCGGTTGGCGCAAAATTTGCCAAAAGGCATGTGACTTATCGCAAACTTTTCAATGAAAATATTGATTTTCAGCGATCCACAATTATTCCCATGGATACAAAGGATAGATTGGTAAAAGGTGAAAACCTGTAAAGAATTAATTTTTTTATTCAAAAAATTGGAGAATACCATGATTTAGTTTATTTTTGTTATTCCAAAACAACATGAAATAATTATCAACCCCGAAATGTCTAACCAAAAATTTGAACAATGAAGAGAGTTTTACTTTTAGGTTTTGTCCTGGCTTTAGGACTGACCATGGTTGCCCAGAATCACTTACGAAGTGGCCTGAGGCAATGCAAAAACATCGACATGAAAACGATGTCGGCCGACCCCGTGAATAATGTTCAGGCATCACCAGTGGTCACGCCGGTTCCCAATTCGATCAAATCGACCAATGTTGTTACCGTTCTTACATTAGGCACATCAGCCAATGGACTTGGCTGGGGCTATAACGGTGACAAGAAAACCCATCTCTGGGCCAACGACACTTTGAAAACCATCGTGCAGATCCACCGCATGGGACCGGGATCTTCACCTCCGAGTTTCTCAGGTTATCTTGCAGGCGACAATGCCGGCAATATGGGGATGACGATCGGGGATTGGTCAATCAACTGGCAGATCTATGCAGCCACATTAAACACAGGGGGCACCTATTATGCTGATGCTGCTCGTTATCCCAACGGGGCTCTTTATAATCCCCCGGGAAACACCGATCCGGCCAACAGTTATATTGTTTACCATGCTCCAAACTTCCTTAATCCTGACCAGTCAAGTGCAGTATGGGGTGGTTACAGCCATGGAAGCGTAAAATGGGGCAACCAGGCTGACTCTGTTAAGATCCTCGACTGGTACAACCCTCCTCCCACACGTTATATTCCTGACGGATTCACCGTTACACATAAGGGAAAATCCTTTGTGACCGATGTTGAATATAACCAGGGAACAGTGGTATATGATGAAGCGCTGCTATACGGAAACGGCACATGGAATGAAACCAATCATGTTTTTGATTATGTTTACAGCAGTATTCCCCTTCATGCTGAAACCGCCATTACACGCCCGCGGACTCCGCGTATTGCCGCTGATCCTTCAGGTGATATTTTATGGATTGCCTGTATTGATGATAACCTGGGAATTACCAAAGTAACCGATTCAAGTTACCTGTATCCTGTTCTTTTCAAATCCACCGACGGTGGTCAGACCTGGAGCGATCCCATCGCAATCCAGCTCGACGGCCCGAATGGAATCGCTACTATCAGGACTTTTGTTCCCCAAGGAAAACTGGATTCATTATGGAGCCCCCCGGGTGCCCCCCCGAGAGACCAGATCGCTTACACTACCTGGACAAATCTTGACCTGGTTGTTGATAAATGGGGAAGGCCTCATTGTGTTATGGCAGTCGGAGTCGGTGGATCCAGTGCTTATTCCATTGTCACCGTTGACAGTTGCTGGGGTATTTTTGATATATTCCCTGTGGATAAATATGTTATTGCAGGTACCGATTGGTGTGCACGCCAGCTTGGAGCTCCCAAACAATTCCAGGGACTGTTCCCGAGCAGTACATACCCTGACGATAACCGCCCGAGTGCCTGTATGAATGAAACAGGCGACCATGTATTCTTCACCTGGCTGGATACTACCGATCCCAATGCAACCAGCAACAGTGCTCCCGATATTTTTGCCCGCGGATGGAACCTGCTCACCAATAAACTGACCAACGCAAACGGAAAGGATGACGGCACCAATGCAACCTACCTTTCGGATGTTACCCAGGCTGCCGCTGCCGGTGATGCTTCGCCTTTTGCCTTCACCAAAGCTGATGGCTCCGGCCATTACATTCCTATGATGTGCGAATCTTTGACCGGTGGTGACTATTCACAGCCTGTTACCTTCAAATATATCACCAACTTCTCCTATACGGATAATGCCGCTACCTACTCAATTCCTGCAGGATCAGGATTAGGTGGCTCATTATGTAACACAATTTACCTGGGTAATAACGATACCAGGTCAATGACCAACCTTACCGCCTCCATCTATCCTAACCCGGTACATGGCCTTGCCACGCTTAAGGTCAACACACCCCAGAGCGGAAACCTGAATATCGAAGTTACCAACCTCGTTGGCCAGACAATGATGAACCTGAACAAGGGTGTCGTTAACTCTGGTGATCATTCATTCAACCTGGATGCAACCCGGCTTACTTCAGGTGTGTATTTCTACACAGTAAAACTGAACAACCAGAAGGTCACCGGAAAGATGATTGTTGAATAATCTTTCCCTTCTGATTACTGAAAGAGGTTGCCCCCCGGGGCAACCTCTTTTTTAATACTCTGACAATGACAATAAAAAGGGAATTTATACAGCTTTTCCTTAAAGAAGTCAAACTGGAATTAAAACAACGGTATGTCCTGAACGGAATACTTCTTTACCTTGTCTCCACTATCTTCGTCACTTATTTAGCTTTTAACGGGACAATTACCCCGGAGACCTGGAATTCCCTTTTCTGGATAATCCTGCTTTTTGTTGCAGTGAATGGTATATCCAAAAGCTTTATACAGGAAAACCCTGCCCGCCACCTTTATTATTACACCATCGCAAGCCCGGAAGCTGTAGTGATCTCCAAAATTATTTATAACCTTATGCTGATGGGCATATTGTCAGTCCTTGCACTTGCTGTTTTTATATTATTGATGGGCAATATGATAGTAAATCCTGTATTGTTTGTTTCGGCCCTGATACTTGGAAGCCTAGGCTTGTCTTCAATCCTTACAATGATCGCTGCAATCGCTTCCCGGGCTTCAAACAATTTCTCCCTGATGGCTATCCTCAGCTTCCCTATTATCCTTCCCCTGCTTATGACACTTATGAAAGTTTCGGCATCTGCCCTGACAAATAATAACTGGAGTGGGAATGTGCCATTACTGATCATCCTTCTGGTTATAAATGTTGCCGTGATCCTCCTTGCAGTCCTGTTATTTCCTTATCTTTGGCGAGACTAATTATAAATTAGCGATTAGCGAATAAGGATAATTAATAAAGAATGAAAAAAATAAGAAATATGGAATACAGGCCCATTGCTGGCCTGAAACATAAAGAAAAATGATCAAAAATTATTGGTGGAAGATCCTGGCTTTTATACTGCTTCTTTATGCGGTGATCTATGGATTTTACGTTGCAGTTCCTGAAACAATGATACGTCAAACCATGAGAAACCTGTTTTATCACGTAGGAATGTGGTTCGGGATGTTCACGATGCTGATCGTTTCATTCATTTACAGCCTGAAATACCTGAAGGGTTTCCGTATGGATTACGACAGGGTTGCGATAGAAGCGGTGAACGTCGGACTGATGTTCGGCTTCCTGGGCATCTTTTCAGGGATGATCTGGGCTACATTTACCTGGGGTACTCCATGGGTGAAGGATCCCAAGCTCAATGGGGCAGCTGTGGGACTGGTAATTTACCTGGCTTATGTTATCCTGAGGAGCTCTGTTGAAGACAGGCATAAACGTGCCAAGGTCTCTGCCGTTTATAATATTTTCGCTTTTATCCTTTGGATCATCTTTGTGCTGATCCTGCCGAGGCTGGCTGGTGACAGCCTCCATCCGGCTACAGGTGATAACCCTACACCTGTTATGCCCATGCATCTTTATCCTGCCATGCGCACCGTTTTTTATCCTGCTATGGCAGGCTGGATCCTTCTGGGCACCTGGATACTTACGATCCGTATCAGGATTTCAAAGCTGAGATCCAGGCTGGAGGAACAAAATAATTAATAATCATAAAATCAATTCATGGAGACTTACGGAAAAATATTTGTTGTGGTTGCAGTTCTGGCGGTGATACTTACGGGTGTCTTTGTTTATCTCTTTTTCATCGATAGAAAGGTCGGAAAACTGGAAAGGGAAATCAGGGAGAAGGAGAATCCTAAGGAAAGATGAAAACCATACATATTATCCTAATCCTGTTACTGGTAATTATTATCGCTGTCGTCATCACAACGGTGACCGATTCAAGTACATATTCCGATTTTGCCGAAGCCGCGAAAACACCCGGCAGGGAATTGCATATTATTGGAAAACTGAACCGGACCAGGCCTTTTGAATACAATGCCATGAAAAATGCCAACCGCTTTGCTTTTTATATGATCGATGCCAAAGGACTGGAAAAACAGGTAGTTTATAATAATGCCAAACCACATGATTTTGAGAAATCGGAAAAAGTAGTGGTGATCGGCTTTATGCAAGGTGATATCTTTTTGGCTAAGTCCTTATTGCTCAAGTGTCCTTCAAAGTATAACGACCAGAAAAACCCGACAAAATTCGGGGACAAGAAATTTAACTGATATGGGATCCACCTCATTCACGACCTTGCCAGCGATCTTCCTCACAATCTTCTTTACGCATTGAAATCATGCCCTACCTGTCTTTAAGTCATTTTATCAGGGTTCTGGAATCTGAAGGGGAACTGGTCAGGATCAGGGAGTTCGTTTCACCCCGGCTTGAGATTTCAGAGATTGCCGATCGGTTTGTCAAAAACAATGGCAAGGCATTATTATTTGAGAATAACGGCAGCAAATTTCCTTTGCTGATACTGGCTTTTGCAAGTGATAAAAGGATAAAACTGGCTTTAGGCATAAAGGATTTTGGAAATGTGGGTAAATTGATCAACGGAATTGTCCATGATTTTCTGGGGCCAAAAGACAGTTTTCTGGATAAGCTCAGACTTCTTCCTTCCCTGCAGGAGATAGCTTCATGGATGCCGAAAACCATTACCGGCAGGGGTACCTGCCAGGAAGTGGTTATGGATCCTCCCGATCTGAAAAGTCTGCCGGTTCTTACATGCTGGCCGGGGGATGGAGGCCCTTTCATTACTCTGCCTTGTGTTCATACCAAAGACCCGGATAACGGGATAAGGAACTTAGGGATGTACAGGATGCAGGTATTTGCAGAGCGCCTTACCGGGATGCACTGGCATATGCATAAAGGATCTGCAATTCATTATGAAAAATATAAAAAATCCGGTAAGAGGATGCCCGTATCGGTTACTCTGGGAGGTGACCCTGTTTATACTTATGCAGCAACTGCACCTCTTCCGGAAAACATGGATGAATATCTGTTTGCCGGTTTCTTAAGAAAGAAAAGGGTTGAAATGGTCAGATGCCTTACCAATGAGATTGAAGTTCCTTCAGACGCGGATTTCGTGATTGAAGGTTATGTTGATCCCGGTGAAGATCTGATCCGGGAAGGCCCGTTCGGTGACCATACGGGATTTTATTCCCTGGAGGACAATTTTCCCCGCTTTCATGTGACCTGCATAACCCACAGGAAAGATGCGGTTTATCCTGCAACGATTGTGGGGATCCCTCCGCAGGAAGACACCTGGATAGGGAAAGCCACAGAGCATATTTTCCTCACCCCCCTCCGTTTATCAATAGCACCTGAGCTGGCCGACATGCATATGCCTGCCGAAGGTGTATTCCATAATATTGTTTTTATTTCAATTCATAAACATTATCCTGCCCAGGCCATCAAAGTCATGAACTCCCTTTGGGGAGCAGGGCAGATGATGTTCAATAAAATAATGGCCGTTTTTGACCCGGATTGTGACCTGAGGGATTATTCATCACTTGCAAAGATTGTCTCCTTGAAAACCGATCCCCTGCATGACATACATTTTATTCAGGGCCCGGCGGATATCCTGGATCATTCAAGCAGCAGGTATGGCTTTGGAAGCAAGATGGGAATTGATGCCACATCCAAAGTTCAGCATGAAGAACAAACTCAGTTAATGAAGGGATTGTCATATACGGCTGATGAACAGTCGATTGCTGAAGTTCCCGGGGTCACATCCGTGAATTGCTCACTGCCTGCCGGGAATATTTCCATGGTCGTCATTGGGGTGAATAAAAAAAGAAAAGGGCAGGTTAAAACTATTGCAAGGGAAATCCTGGAACAGGGATTGATAAGCAATATAAAATTTGTCGTTTTTACTGATTCGGGAACAGATTGTAGTAATCTGTCCCTGCTGGCCTGGATCGTTTCCAATAATATTGATCCAATGCGTGATTGTTTTTATATTGAGGATAAGGAAGCAAATAGGTATCCTGTATTATTTATCGACGGGACCCGTAAAACGAAGCATCTGGATGGATTCAAACGCAATTGGCCCAATGCCATCGTGATGGATGATCAGACGATTGCGGATGTGGATTCAAAGTGGTCGTCACTTCCGCTCGGGCCCTTTATTCCATCTCCGTCTCTGCAGGTTAAATCTCTGGTTTTCAATGCAGGAGCGGTAGCTGAATTACAGTCTCAGGATACAATGGATTAATTTTATACTTTTGTATTTCAAATTAAATAATGGAATGAAAAAAATCTTACTTTTCATCATATACCTCCTGTTCATTTTCTTTTTACCCTTACCTTCCCTTCTGGGACAACAAACGCATTCCATAGTCGGGGGGAGGCTGACCGATTCCAGTACCGGAGAACCTGTCATGTTTGTAAATATAGGGTTGAAGAACAAAGCCGGCGGTACATTTACAGATGCAAACGGCTATTATAAACTGGAAGTACCCAAAGGGGATGTCGTGATAGTGTTTTCATGTATCGGCTATGAGAAGATCGAGAGATCCGTCAATGCAATTGGAAATAACCAGATCGAGCTTAATGTCATGCTCACTCCCATTGCCCAGGAGCTTAGCACGGTAGTTATATCTGGATCCAAATATGAACAAAAGGCTGAAGAATCCATAGCCACGATTGAAGTAATGAAAGCACAGACTATTCAGGCATCCAATCCCTCAAGTGTTGATAAAGCTATTGATAAAATCCCGGGAATTGCCATTGTGAATGATGAACCGCAAATAAGAGGCGGAAGTGGTTTCAGTTCAGGCCTGGGAAGCAGGGTGATGGTGATGGTTGATGAAATCCCCATGATGAGAGGCGATGCCGGGAGACCTGACTGGGGCTTCCTGCCGGTGGATGATGTGGAGCAGATTGAACTTGTCAAAGGTGCCTCATCAGTGGTTTACGGCTCTTCTGCGATAACGGGCGCCATCAATATCCGGACTGTTTATCCGAAATCCGAACCTGAAACCAGGGTCAATACATCATTTGGCGTTTACAGCGGGCCTCCCCGTACATATACCAAGCCATGGAACGGTTTTAATCCTATCCAGTACGCATTCTCCGTAACCCATCTTCAACAGTTCGATAACATTGATGTGAGCATCGGGGCCAGCTATTTCGATGACCAGGGTTATATCGGGGGAACCCCCGAGGTTAAAGCCGATACTGCGTTTAACAAGGGAGAATATACCCGTCGTGCCAAGGTTTATTTCAATACCCGTGTGAGAAACAAAAAACTGCCGGGTCTCACTTATGGATTGAATGGTAATTTCATGTATAATGAGGATGCCGAAACCTATTTCTGGTATGATGCCGACACCAATATCTACCGTTCATATCCCGGGGCATTGTCACTGTTCAAGGTTTTCAGTTTTTATGTTGATCCGTTCATAAAGTATTTTGATAAAAGCGGAAACACTTTCAGCTTCAAAAACAGGGTTTATTACGGTAATACCAACGCCAATAATAATCAGTCGAACAGGTATACGACAGTATATGATGAGTTCAAATATACCCGCACATTCAGTAAACTTGGAGATTTCACAATTTCAGCCGGCATTGCGAATACCTGGTCTCACTCTGAAGGACAGGTCTTCAGCGGGATCCTGGCTCCCGATGGAACCACGACTGCATTCCAGTCGGGACAGTATAATTCTGAAAACCTTGGAATTTATCTGCAGTTGTCGAAGAAGTTTTTCAAACGGCTTACCGTGGAAGGCGGAGCCAGGTATGAATATTACAATATCACCGACCTGAAGGAAAGCAAACCGATATTCAGGGCCGGTTTTAACTTCCAGGCCTCGAAAAGCACTTATATCAGGGCTTCTGCCGGACAGGGTTACAGGGCTCCCAGTATAGGCGAAAGATACATTACGACCAACTCGGGCGGCTTCGGCTTTTATCCCAACCCAAAGCTTCAATCGGAAAGCTGTAACTCTTATGAACTTGGTATCAAACAACTGTTCAAGATCGGGAAGTTTGCAGGAATGCTTGATCTTGCCGGGTTTTATGAAAACTACTGGAATTATATTGAGTTCAATTTCGGGATCTGGGGTAATGGGATGATCAACAAAAGTATAGGTTTTAAATTCCTTAATACAGGGCCTGCACAGATTTACGGAGCAGATTTCACATTTGGAGGAGAAGGGAAATTATTCAGGAACCTTGACCTTTCAGCCCTGGTCGGGTATACATACACTATGCCGCAGGCTCTCAACCCGAACGAAATTTACTATACTAACTATGAGTCATCAACCGGGAAAACAAGGGAGTATACTTATAACAATACATCAACTGACACATATAAAAATGTGTTAAAATACCGCATCCAGAACCTGGTGAAATCTGATCTGCAGTTCACTTATAAGAAACGGCTTTCGGCCGGGGTCACCGGAAGGTATTATGGTTATATGCGGAATATCGATATTTTCCTTTACCAGCTTGACACACCCGGAGCTATGCATTCGGGAATCCAGAATTACCGTCAGCAGCATCATGACGGGAATTTTATCATGGATTGCAGGCTTGGTTATGCATTCGGAATTTTTAAGGTTTCGGTGCTGGTTAATAACCTTATGAATACTGAATATTCATTGAGGCCTATCACAGTTGAAGCGACCAGAACAACTTCTTTACAGGTTTTAGTCAACATCTAATATTCACTAACTATTTAAATCAAATCAAATCAAATCATATGAAAAAACTAGTATTACTGTCGGCTGTTTTTCTCTTTGGGCTTAATTACATCAGCCTCGCACAGCTTATTCTTCCCAACGGAGATTTCGAATCCTGGACTCACAATGCTAAATGGGGTTATGACGAACCCAACGGGGGTTTCTTTAAAACCCTGAATATCCTGGATACTATTCCTACTCCACCGGGAATTACCGTATATAAATGCGATACGGCGCATTCCGGGTCCCTGTCGGCACGATGTGTAACACAGAAAATTGAACTTATGAATATCCTGATCCCGGGAGTTATCGGTACCATTAAAATCAACTGGCTGACAAATGTGGCCATCCTGGGAATCCCATATAAGTGGTCAGCAAAACCCGAGCGTTTCCAGGGTTATTACCAGTCATATCCTCTGAACGGGGATTCAACCGGGGCTATCCTCCTGCTTTCGAAATGGAATACAGCCAGTAAAAAAAGAGATACCCTTGCCTTTAACAGGCTTATTTTCCATGGTACGGTTTCGGCCTGGACCAGGTTTGACACAGCTGTAACTTACAGGGTCACTACCGTGATGCCCGATTCCATTACTTTACTGCTGGTATCCTGCGGAGGATATAATGCTTCAAATATGTTCGGTTCCGTGGGCCAGGTCGGCAGCCAGGCATTGTTTGATGATGTTACGCTTACAGGTTTACCTCCGTATGGAATTGAAGAAGGACACCATAATTCGATAACACTTACAATAAGCCCGAACCCTTCTTCCGGCTTTATCAATATTCAACTGGAAAAAGCATTCAGGGACGGTGTATTTGAAATTTATGACGGGCAGGGCAGAAAAACAGGCCAGTATGACATTTCAGGCATCACCGGCCATATCAATACAGGCGCTTTACCATCGGGTATTTATTACTACCGTTTTATGAGCGCACATGAAGTAATGAATTCCGGTTCTTTTATTATCAGCAGGTAAACCGGAGAAAATATTTTCATCCGGCCGGCAGTCACCAGCCTTTTTCATCTTTCCACGTCACTGCTGGCCGGGTATCAATTTACGTCCATTATAAACAGACAAAATATGAATGAAGTAACAAGTTCACAGATGGCAATGGAGCTCGAAGATAAATACGGGGCCCATAACTATCACCCGCTTCCCGTTGTTCTTGCAAAAGGAGAAGGGGTTTTCATGTGGGATGTTGAGGGAAAGCGTTATTTTGATTTTCTCTCGGCCTATTCAGCCGTAAACCAGGGGCACTGCCATCCGAAGATCATCAGCGCATTGATTGATCAGGTTAAAACACTTGAACTGACTTCCAGGGCTTTTTATAATAATGTGCTTGGTGTATATGAAAAATTCATAACCGGGTATTTTGGTTATCAACGCGTATTGCCAATGAACACAGGAGCGGAGGGGGATGAGACTGCTCTTAAGTTATGCCGTAAATGGGCATATAAGGTCAAAGGCATTCCTGAGAACCAGGCCAAGATCATCTGCTGTGAGAATAATTTTCACGGAAGGACGATCACCGTCATCTCCATGTCGACCGATCCTCAGGCCCGGCAGGATTATGGGCCTTTCACTCCCGGATTCGTCATCATTCCCTATAATGACCTAAATGCGCTCGAAAGAGCATTACAGGATCCCACAGTAGCCGGATTTCTTGTGGAACCTATACAGGGTGAGGCCGGTGTATTTGTCCCCGACAAAGGTTATCTCAGGAAAGCCTATGAAATGTGCAGGGCAAAGAATGTGCTGTTTATTGCTGATGAGGTTCAGACCGGTATTGCCCGCACAGGTAAACTTCTGGCCTGCGAATGGGAAGGATTCAAACCTGATATCCTGATCCTTGGCAAAGCACTTTCAGGAGGATTGTATCCGATCTCAGCAGTTCTCACCAATGACGATATCATGCTCACGATCCAGCCGGGGGAACACGGTTCCACGTTTGGAGGAAATCCAGTCGCTGCCCGTGTAGCCATTGCAGCCCTGGAAGTTGTAAGGGATGAGAAACTGGCCGAAAATGCTCAAAAAATGGGTGAACTTTTCAGGTCGCAGGTCAAGAAGATCAATTCACCGTTTATTGAGCAGGTCCGTGGGAAAGGGCTTTTAAATGCCATCGTCATCAGGCCGCATAAAGGTAAAACCGCCTGGGATGTCTGCCTGAAGATGCTCGATAACGGCCTGCTTGCCAAACCCACTCATGAGCACATTATCCGGTTTGCTCCCCCGCTGGTCATTAACGAGGCGCAGACAGGTGAAGCAGTGACTATTATAAGGAAGTCAATATTAACTCTTGAATAGATCATAAACTAAAATTTTCGGAAAGGCTGCCTTTGTTTTCAGGGCAGCCTTTTTTCTGTCGGGGCAGGGGGGGCTTCAGAAATTCGCCACCAGTTTCAGGTTGAACAGCCTTGGTGTAAGGTAATTCGGAACATTATACTGCCTGCCCTGTATATCAGTTATCCATTGGTAGGAAACGATATTTGCAAAGTCAAACAGGTTGAATATGTCCAATCCAATCCAAACTGAATGGAAAACGCGAAGCGGATTTTTAGGGGAAAAATGAGTCTGTTCACCAATAAGCTCTTTTGAGAGACCCAGGTCAACACGGCGATAAGGAGGCATTCTGAGGGTCTGGTATTGCTTTGGTGAGTCGGGCGCCCCGTAAGGCAGGCCTGATCCATAAACCATGGTTATTGCCACTTTCCATGTAGGGAACCCCGGGATATAATCCTGGAAATAAATGGCCAGGGTAAAGCGCTGGTCGCTGGGGCGGGGGATCCAGCTTCCCTGAAAATATTCTTCAGTTTTCATCAGGGAAAGGCTTGCCCAGGATTCTGCACCCTTGACGAATTCACCGTTGATCCGGAAATCAATACCTGTAGCATAGCCATGGGCATCATTCGTTCCGTAATAACGTATCCTCAGGTTGTCTATTTCGTAAGGAATAAGGTCCTGTATATATTTATAATAGACCTCAGTTACGAATTTAAACGGCCTTTTCCAGGCCCTGAAGTAAAGGTCGCTGCCAAAAACAGCCTGGTATGATGTCTGGGCTTTTAATCCAGGGACGATCTGGCCTTCCAGGTTGGTGATTTCCCTGAATGTCGGAGGTTGTGAATAGACTCCTCCTGAAAGCCTGAAAACTACTTCTTTATGCCAGTGGGGCTTGAATGATAAATTTACTCTCGGGTTAAGGAGGAACTGGCTGTTATAATCTGAATAAATAGCCCGGATCCCTGCAGTAAGCCCGATATCATTTTTTTCATTCTTGAAGGTCCACGTATCCTGAAGAAAAACATCCCCTTTGTTGGAGCTCAGCTTACTGGAAGACTGTATTGCGTTTTTAAGGTAAAAATCATCATGGGGAGGATTGGAAACTCCAAGTGAATCAACAGGGTGTGGAAGGGAATAGCCGGCCGAATCAATGAGTTGCCATTCATTCATCCTGTATGTAAATATATCATGTTCATATTTGACACCCCAGGTCATTTGGCTAATCCCTTTATCCCAGTTCCCGCGGTGCTCAATATTAAAGACCGTCCCATCCAGATAATCCCTAGCATGATCGATATAAGCACCCACACCAAGCAGCTGGATAAGTGACCCGATATTATTACCTGTAAGTGAAATCTGCCCGAGCCAATATTCCCCGGAGATATCATAGGTCTGGGCTTCATGGGTCTGGTAAGCCGAAGCGATAAATTTCAAACGCAGTTTATCACTGGGCCTGAATGCGAGAGTTGCTGCTGTGAGCCAGTTCTGATAACTGTCATCTTCGTTGCCGTCAAAAAAGATGTTGACCCGGTATGCGGTTACCAGATCACTTCCAAATGTTGTCGTCTGTGATTGAGGTATCAGTTTGAAGATATTATCAGTAAAACTTCCGAAAACCGATAATTCCCATTTCCTGCTGAAATCATAATACAGCATACCCTGTACATCGAAAAACCTGGGTTTATAATTTCCCTTGGTGTCAAGTGAGTTTAAAAGGTAGGTATTGGTTTTATAACGCACACCAAGGAGATAAGCAAATCGCCTGATGGTCCCCTCAACATGTGCACTGGCCCCCAGGAAATTGATATCAAATGAACCGGCAAACTGTGTCGGTTTTTTGTATTTGATATCCAGCACCGACGACATCTTATCCCCATATTTTGCATCAAAACCGCCGGCTGAAAAACTGATGCCCGAAACCAGGTCCGGATTAAGAAAGCTTTGACCTTCCTGCTGGCCGGACCTGACAAGATAAGGGCGGTAAATCTCAATGTCATTCATAAACGTGAGATTTTCATCATAGCTTCCGCCCCGGACCGAATACTGTGAAGTTAATTCATTCCGTGAGCTTACGCCCGGCATTGTTTTGATCAGGTCCTCGACAGTTGCGTTGAAAGTGGGGATATAAGTAATTGCCTTAGGATCGAGCCGGTTGAACGTGTTTGTGCGCAATTGCTGGTCTTTAACTTCTATTGTGGAAAGCTCGGTTGCAGATGGTTTAAGGATAAGGTTCAGGGCTCGATTTTCTCCGTTTTTCAATGTCAGCCGGATGGAATCAGTAGCAAAACCCATACAGGAAAACATAACCACCACCTCTTTATTGGCGGGGATTTTCAACTCAAAAGAGCCATCCTTTGCCGTGGAAGTTCCTGTATTTGTCCCCTTGACTGCGATGTTTGCGAACTCAACTGCCTTCCCGTCGGGATCATTAATAATTCCAAGGACCTTCCCTTCCTGAGCTGCAGCATGTGCATAGAAAATCAACAGGAACAAAAAGAATAGCAGGTGCCTCATAAACAGATCATTGTTCTTTAAGCCGTTCTTCCTTCCGTTTGAATTTTCCTTCTTTCCATGCCTTGATAAACTGAGCCCATGCAAACGGATTGAAAATATTGAATGGTTGCTGCTGTCCGAAATAGTAAAGTTTGGAGGTTGTATTTTCAATATAGTTATTATAGTTCATCTGTGCATCCATAGGATAGTCCAGGGCAGCCAGGCGTAAACTATAAACATCCAGGTTTTTCCTTGCAATTTCATAATCATCGTCCGGGATCTTGGTTTCAATAAAAGCCTTTTTAAAATCTTCAAGCGTTGGCCATGGAAATATAATTGCAGCGGACAAAGTCAGGGTATCACAGGTCATCAGTTGGATCAGGGAATACTTGTTTTGTGTAATCGTATCCGGAATGATAAATGATGCTGGTTTATAGCCTATTGCAGTAAACAGTACCGTGTCGTTCTGATGAGCCACAAAAGAAAAAAAACCGTATACGTCACTGCTCGTCCCATACCTTGAGTTTTTAACCAGTACCTTTGTATAAGGCACAGGATTCAGGCTGTCGCCACTGATTGTGATACCGGAGAACTGTACCAGTTTTTCAGTATTCTGCTGGTTCTGGGCGATCAGTACTGCTGCCGTACCCTGGAAAACGATGGCAAGGACAAGAAAAAAAAATCTGATGGTCATGCGTAAAAACTGCATTCGGGTGGTAAAGATAACGATGATTCAGTGAATTTATTTCCGGAACCCTATACCTGGTTATAAAGAAAGAGGCTGTTGCATTCTTCATGCAACAGCCTCTTTTCATCTGGTGGAGATCCTTATTTGGTTAAATAACCTTTTTCTCTTGCTTTCTTGATACAGGCATACACACCATTTTTATTGATGTGCCTAAGGCCTTCGGCAGAAACCCTGAGGATAATTTCTTTGTTTTCTTCAGGGACAAAGAACTTTTTGGTCTGAAGATTCGGGCTGAAAACCCGTTTTGTTTTATGGTTCGAGTGCGAGACTTTATTTCCTCTGATTGCGCCTTTTCCCGTTATTTCACAAATCCTTGCCATGGTTTGAAAGATAAAATTGATTTTCAAATTGGAGTGCAAAGGTAGGAATTCTTTTTGAAAACACAAAAAGTTAAAATGAAAAAAGTAATCAGGCTTTGATCTCCGGTCTACTGTCCGACCAGGTTTTTCCTGAGCATATTCAGGGCCTGCAGGGCGGCACGGCGGATATTCCTGTCACGGTTGTCACCGAAAAGAAATTGTTTCGAAAAGACTTCGTCGGGTGTGGCAATGGCAATCCATGTCGTACCCACAGGTTTTTCATTTGTGCCTCCGCCGGGTCCTGCAATGCCGGAAACTGCGATCACATAATCCATACTGAGACAGGTCTGGGCGCCGATAGCCATTTCGGTGACCACTTCCGAACTCACAGCTCCGAATTTCAGGATGGTTTCAGGCATAACACCAAGTATCTGCTCTTTGACATCATTGTCATAGGCAATGACCGAACCTTTAAAATAATCAGAACTCCCGGGAATGCTTGTAATCAGGTGGGCAATATAGCCTCCTGTACAACTCTCGGCTGTTCCAAGGGTCTGTTTCTTTGCTCTGAGAATTTTCCCGATGATGGCTTCCAGACTATCGTCATCCGTTCCGAAAATATATTCAGATATGATTTCTGAAAGTTGTTCAGCCTGTTTTTCAACCACACTGCGGACTGTGGCCTTGTCATCCCCGGTCCCTGAAAGCCGTAACCGGACGATTCCTGGTTGGGGAAGGTAAGCAAGCTTTACCGAGGGGGGCAGGTTATTTTCCCATTCCCCTATGATCGAAGCAAGAAACGATTCTCCGATTCCCTGAGTGAGTATGGTTTTATGATATATTGCTCCGGGATGGAATCTTTTTACCAGCTCAGGGATGACATAATCGGTCATCATGGCCTGCATTTCGAAAGGAACACCTGGCATGGAGACAAAGATGGTTTTACCCTGCCGGCCGGCGGCCGGAATATGCTTTTCAAACCACATTCCTCTGGCTGTCCCGTTCCTGTTGGGGATACTGGTACAATCCTCAGGAAGGCAGGCCTGCTGCCTGTTCAGCCCGGTGACCTTGTATCCGCGACGGGAAAATAAACTTTCGACATCCTTATATGCTTCTTCGTTAAATACCAGGCTGCTCCCGAAAAATTCACATAAAGCTGCCTTGGTGATATCATCCTTTGTGGGGCCGATACCACCTGAGATCAAAACAACCTCGCAGCGCTCCGCGGCCTCCTGAAAAGCTTCCAGGATTTGTTCCCTGGAATCGCCTATGATTGTAAACTGATGAACTTTGAATCCTTCCAGGTTCAGTTGCCGGGCCATCCAGGAAGCATTGGTATTGACGACCTGACCGATGAGGAGTTCATCCCCTATGTTAATGATCTCAATGTTCATCCGGTAAATTCGCTATTGATCCGCACCACTTGATTATTCAATTTGAGTGCTCATTCCGGCTTTGCCAAACGCTATTTTGCTTTTAAAAAGGCCAGGATATTATTCTCAATCCTCTTCTCTATGTTTGTTGTGTCGGAGCGGACAAACGTTTCACCTGTAATCCGCTCATATAATTCGATGTAACGTTCGGTGATCTCGCTGACAAATGAATCAGGCATATCGGGGACCTGCTGTCCTTCCCTGCCCATGAAATTATTCGCCATCAGCCATTCCCTGACAAATTCCTTTGATAGCTGCCTTTGTTGTTGTCCTTTAGCCTGCCGTTCCTCGTAACCATCAAGATAAAAATATCTCGAAGAATCAGGTGTGTGGATCTCGTCGCAAAGGTAGATCTTGCCATCCTGACCTTTACCGAATTCATATTTTGTATCGACCAGGATCAGTCCGTGTTTTGCAGCGATCTCGGTTCCGCGTTTGAAAATGGCGTAAGTGTATTTTTTGATCAGCGCATATTCATCTCCGGGAATGAGGCCCTGGGCCAGGAGTTGTTCTTCAGTGATATCCTCATCATGGCCCTCTGCTGCCTTGGTTGTAGGCGTTATTATGGGTTCGGGGAAACACTGGTGCTCCTTCATCCCGTCAGGAACGGGAACTCCGCAAATCTGCCTGGCTCCTTTCTGGTAAGTCCGCCAGGAACTTCCTGTAAGATATCCCCGGATGATCATCTCAACAGGATAGATCCTACAGAACCTTCCGATGGTCACATTAGGGTCGGGGCTGCTGATCTTCCAGTTCGGGCAGATATCGGCCGTGGCATCCAGGAATTTTGATGCAATCTGGTTCAGCACCTGTCCTTTATAAGGAATTCCTTTTGGAAGAACCACATCAAATGCTGAGATCCTGTCACTGGCGACCATCACCAGATATTTATCCGCAATATTATATACATCCCTGACTTTCCCTTTATACAGGGATTTCTGTCCCGGGAAACTAAAGCTGGTTTTACTCAGTACATTTTGCATATGAGAAAATATTTGAAACAAAAATAAGGAATTTCAGAAAGCGATTAGCGAATGGCGAATAGCGAATAGCGATTAGCGATTAGCGAATGGCGATTATTGTATCTCATGGCTCATGACTCATGGCTCATGACTCATGGCTCATGACTCATGAGCCATGACTCATCACTCATGGCTATTGTTTTTGCCCGTATGCATTGATGATCCTGCTGACCAGTTTGTGGCGGATGATGTCAGTGTTATCCAGGTAAACGAAATCAATCCCCGGGATGTCATTCAGCACAGACTGCACATGGATCAGACCCGAAACCTGGTTTTTCGGAAGATCAACCTGGGTGATATCGCCGGTCACGAGAAATTTAGCCGAGGCACCCATACGGGTAAGGAACATCTTAAGCTGGCTGGGTGTGGTGTTCTGGGCTTCATCGAGGATGGCAAAGGCATTATTGAGTGTGCGTCCGCGCATGAAGGCAAGGGGAGCGATCTCGATCGTGCGGTCTTCGATATATTGCAGGAGTTTCTGTGCAGGCAGCATATCTCTCAGGGCATCGTATAATGGCTGGAGATAAGGATCCAGTTTTTCCTTCAGGTCACCGGGAAGGAATCCCAGGCTTTCGCCTGCTTCAACTGCAGGCCGGGTAAGGATGATACGGTTGACCTGCCGGTTTTTCAAAGCCCTGACGGCCAGTGCGACGGCAGTATAAGTCTTCCCGGTTCCGGCCGGGCCTATCGCCAGGACCAGGTCGTTCCTGTCACAGCTTTCGACCATCCTCCGCTGGTTAGTGGTCCTGGCACGTATCAGCATACCGTTCTTGCCATGAACCAGCACTTCGGGGCTCGTTTCGGGCGCCAGAATGACCGAACTGTTATCAGTTTCCAGCAACTGGCTGATATCTTCCCTGGTCAGCCTCCCGAATTTTTCAAAATGAAGTACCAGTGACGTGAATTTTTCTTCGAAATCAAGAAGGTCAGACTCTTCTCCCAGGGCTTTAACATAGTTATCGCGGCTGACAATTTTAAGTTTCGGGAAACTGTTCCTGATGACTTCAAGATTCTGATCATTAGGCCCGAAGATATCCAGGGGATGGACCGATTCAATGCTGATGATTTTCTCACTCATGAAAAAAGACGTACCTTTGAATACACAAAAGTACGAATAATTATATGGTTATCATTACACTTACAAGTGACTGGGGAACAAAGGATCATTATTCAGGCGCTGTGAAAGGTATGATACTCCGGCAATTACCGGACGCAAGAATAGTCGACATCACCCATGATATTCCTGCTTTTGATTTAAACCAGGGAGCCTTCATCATCCGTAATTTTTACCGGAATTTTCCTGAAGGAAGTATTCATTTGTTAGCCATAAATACTGAAGCCTCAATAAAATATCCTCATACCCTGGTTAAGTGCAACGGTCACTATTTCATAGGCGCCGATAATGGGATCTTTTCTTTGATCTTTGATGAAAAGCCTGAACTCATTATTGACCTGGACGTGATCCAGGATTCGGATTATTTTACTTTCCCCACCAGGGATGTATTTGTCAAGGTCGCCTGCCATATTGCAGAAGGAAAGCCTGTCGAGAAACTGGGTCACATCAAAAAAGACATTCTTCAGAAAATTGCTTTCAGGCCTGTGATCCAGGGCGACCTCATCAAAGGGCAGGTGATCTATGTGGATAATTACGAAAATGCCTTTACCAATATCACCGAGAGTCTTTTTAAGTCGGCCACAAAGGGAAAGAAATTTGCGATCACTTTCCGTTCACCTTCCTACCGTATCACCGAGATCAGCAAATCATACCAGGACGTCCCTGAAGGCGAGATGCTGGCTATCTTCAGCAGCAGCGGGCATCTCCAGATTGCCATGAACCGCGGGAAAGCGGCAAGCCTCCTGGGCCTGAATATCGACCAGGCTGTGAACGTCGAACTCCTGTAAGTCAACAGGTATCAGCTTTAATAAAACATCACTGCCACAACGATCAGCAGTATCAAAAAAACAGGCAGGGCGATGATCAGGTAGGAAATGCTCAGAAGTACGAATTTGAGTAAGGTCTTCCCCACGGTCTGCGCGTAATACTTCTTCATGGCGATGAAGGCATATACCATCGCAGCCAGGATAAGTAAAAAGATGCTTACATGGGAAATATAATCCGCAAGAATGCTGAAGATCATCAGCAGGAAAATAAAGGCATGGATGTGAAGCGAGAAGATCAGGTGTTCAAAATAAAGGCGCTTACGCCTCACATAAAGTAATTTCAGCAGAAGCGCGAATACGGGTATCAGGAGGAACACCATTTTTGATGCGGTGTGTTCGATTACGGTCGATAAGGACTGCCCCGAATTGAGCATGATCTTGTATGCCTGCCTTATGAACAGCTTAAAGACAGGACCTTTATCCGGGAATTTTTTATTGACATAGGCCTTAAGACCAAGGCTGTCTATTTCCTTTTTTGCCGAATCCTGCCCCTCCTTGCTCAGAGGCATATCCTTGATGGTGACGCTCGTCTTCTGGAGTTCATCGGCTTCTTTAAGGTGCATTCCTTTGGTGTCTATGCTCAGATTTTTGGCCCGGGGCTCATCATTTTCCTTGCTGAAGGGCAGGAGCAGGAAATAGATGATGCTGATCACCAGGAACAGCCTGAATGGTTCCACATAGGACTTCCGTTTGCCTTTCATGAATTCCAGGCTTAATTTCCCCGGCTTGAGGACGAGAGGAACGATGGTCCTGAAAAATTTTGAATCGAAGTGGAAATAATCGAGGAAGGATTCCCCTATGAGGTGCCTGAACGACATATCCTCACGTTCCAGACGTTTTTGGCCGCATAGCGGACAAAACCGATCTCCGGATCCCATCTGGGTGCCGCAATTCAGGCAGGGGCCGGGTTCCATGACCTTCGGTTTGTGAGTTCTCCTTATGGCAGGCATTCTCAGTTTCATACCCCAAACCTACGAAATTTCATTAAATTATTTTCCATCAAAGGTCAGCGGGGTTTTACTTGCTTTAGATTTAAATATTTTTTATCTTTGAATATCATTATATTCCGCAAAATGTTCTCAAAATATTTCATCGGTTTTATTCTGATCCCCCTTTCAATCTTATTCTTCCCTTTTTCTTCCAGAGCTGTCTCCGATTCCATCCAGACCATGCCTTTCACCGAAAACTGGGGATCCGGCACCTTCACGGCAAATTCCTGGTCTTTCCTGCCCTCGCAGGGAAACTGGGCAATTTCAACCACCATGGGGAACCCGGCCCCTTCGGCCGTCTATACGGTGTACCCCGAAAGTCTTCCCTATTCCTCCACACTCCGGTCGCCCTGGATTGAAGGCCGCGGCCTGACCTGTGACTTCATCTACCTGGATTTTGACCTGAAGATTGAAGCAGGCAGTAATTCAGGCCAGGGGATGTTCACAGTGCAGCTTATTTTCGATTCCGTGGTAAAAATAGTCCATGTCTTTAACGATTCGGCAAGTTCAGGGTGGAGACATTTCCACTTCAGCCTGTCAACGGCTGAAGGATCCCTGTTCAGGACCTGCTTCAAGGCCAGCGGGCAGGGTTCCTCCGGCACTACTTTATGGTGTCTTGACAATATAAGCATTACCCGTCAATGCAGGCCGCCGAGGAGTTTACATTCCTCTAATGGGGGA
>Ga0182021_10000538_pt1 | contig 40959 bp, 33 predicted proteins | sample 612E3MmetaG_FD_120493 | JGI IMG/M metagenome (GOLD analysis project Ga0182021, IMG submission 120493) | Permafrost microbial communities from Stordalen Mire, Sweden - 612E3M metaG (Illumina Assembly) | ecosystem: Environmental > Terrestrial > Soil > Wetlands > Permafrost | place: Sweden...
CACATCCATGTAACGGTTGTAGTCGACGTAGGCCGCGCCGGCATTTTGACCGGGCAGGGCACTCATCACAGCCTTGTAGTTTGCGCTAGTCGCCAGATTCTGACCGTCGAGCGCGGCATTGATGGCGGCCTTCATCTGATCGCCGCTGAGGGTCAGCACGATCAGATCGTTAATGGTAGCCAGTGCTCCCGTCTCCGGCGTGGAACTGTCGCCCAATCCTAGATGAGTGATCGAAATGCCACGATACGTTTCGGTCGTGGTCGATTTACCGGAAACCTGGGCAATTTGCTTGAGCACACTGCCCAGCGCAGCGTCTGACTTGACGCGATCTTTGGTCTGCACGGCGATCACAAAAAACGGCGCGCGATACGACAGGTCTTTGCCTTCGGTCTTGTCCATGCCGCCGATATCGATGACGCCCACTGCGGCCCGATCGCCTAACCAGGGCTGCACATCATCCGCCCAGTTAAGGCCCGTCTGCGAGAAGGCTACCTCCAATCCGGACGCTACCATCTTTGCCTCTTTGGAATCCTTCCAGGCATTGGCAATGGCGTTGAAGTTAGGCAGCTGATCGGCGTGAGTGTTTAGCGAAAAATACATCATCGTGTTGGGCGGCATGACGACGGCCGTCGCGTCACCCTGCGATTGCGCCGTGCGATTGGCAATCGCGGCGGCAGCCACGCCGATGGTGCCCAGCACCAACACGGCGATCAGCACGCCGATCAAAACTTTGTGGGTGCGGGGTTTCGGCAAGTTCACATCAAACTGCGTGGTTTCAGGTGTTTCGTTCATGGGAATGCTCCTTCCTCAAAATCAGATAATCGACGCGCCAGAAATCGACTTCTATTATCGACCCGAAGGTACGGCAGCACAAGCACTCAGGTGCTTCTGTTATACCACCAAATGCGCTAGGCAAATGACATCTCCCCGACAGGCTTCCGACAACTCAACTATGGAAGACCCGTAACTGTCAGCCATTGCTCTATGCGCCATACGGTGTCATTCCCGCACGCTTTAAGCGGGAATCCAGCGGCCCTATCAGAACGGCCAGTCTGGATGCCCGACAAAAACATTCGGGCATGACGGCCGAGCAGTTACGAATACTCTAGCTGTTGACGCGTTGCCGCATCAACAGCGCCGGCGCCAGGGCGATGAGACACGCCAGCACGGCAAACAACACGAATGATTCGGCCACGGCCTGCGCCGTCGCATGGCGAAAAATCTCCAGCGTGTTCATGGCAAACTGACTTTGCCCGGCGGCGAATTCGGCGCTGAGCGCCTGCACGCGCTGCGTGCCCCAACTCAACGCGATCGATCCGCCCAGGCTCATGCCCACCAACCGCAGGATGATGACCAACGCCGAAGCCACGCCGCGTTCTTCATCGGGAGCGCTGTTGACCACGGCGGTGGCGATCGGGGCCAGCACCATGCCAAAGCCCAGGCCCGCCACCATCAGGCCCGGCACCATCTGCCCGTACGTCGTATCGACCGTCCACTGCCCGGTGATGAAGAAGCCCAGCGCAGCGATCAATAAGCCGATCAACGTCGGCGCGCGGTAGCCAAACCGATTGACGATGCGCCCGATAAAGACCGACATGATCGCCATCGTCACCGTCAACGCCGACAGCACCCAGCCGGTGTACCACGCCCCATCGCTGAGGATTTGCGCAGCAGTGGCGTGGGGGCTATTCGAGGCGACGACGGCGTTGATGAACAACGGCACCACGCCCAGGGCCACGATCAGCGCGAAGCCCACGCACAAATTCACCAGCGCCGCGCCGCTAAACGTCCTTTGCTTGAATAGACGCAGATCGAGCAGCGGTTGTTTTGTATGCAGTTCGCGGATGATAAAGCCCACGAACGCGACGATGGCGACGATCAGCAGCGGGCCTTGATAAGCCGGTGTGGTCTGTTCGACAAATTGCGAGGTCGTGCCCGCTTCCGCCCCACTGCCCACGGCGATGTTGAACGCGGCCAACGCCAACCCGATCAGCCCCGCGCCGATCAGATCGAGGCGGCCCGCTCGTTTCTCTTGCACGCGTTGCGCGTCGCGCAGGGCGCGCCAGCATAGCGCAAAAGCCAGCAGGCCGATCGGGACGTTGAGCCAGAAGATCAAGCGCCAATCGCCAAACAAACGAATCATGATGCCGCCATACAGATGACCGACGACCCAACCGGCCGTATCGACGGCGGCGACGATGCCGAGGGGCGTGGCGCGCCGATCGGGTGGAAACAGATCGCCGACGAGCGCCATCGAGACGGGCACCATCGCGCCTGCGCCCAACGCTTGAATCACGCGGCTGATCACCAGCCATTCCAACGCAAACGATGGCTGCAAGCCCGGCGTGCGCGTCAACGCCACCAGGATCGATCCGGCAATGAAGATGATCAGGCACACCAGATAAGCGGGACGCCGCCCGTAGAGATCGCTCAAGCGTCCGGCGAACGTCATGCTCACGGCGTAAGCCGCCAGATACATGGTGACCACCCAGCCGGCCAGCGCGAACTGCTGCGTGCTCAATTCAAAATCGACGACGACCTGCGGCAGAAAGGCCGACGCCACTGTCAAGTCCATCGCGCCGATAAAGATGGCGATGCAGACCAGCGCGATGATACGGTTGGGGGAAAGGGAACGGGTTATCGTCATAGGAGTTCGAATAGATGAAAGAGGGAAGGAGGGAAAGAGAGAAGTTCGTCTCTCCGTTTCTCTATCGCTCCATCCCTCTATCTCTCTATCAGGTTATTTCATGTGCGGCGCAGCCTGACGCGGCCCGGTTCGACAATCGCCAGCTGACCCGCCAGTTGTGGCAACAATTCCTCACTGGCTAGGAATTGATCGACCAATTGATTGATGTAGGCGGCGGTCGCCGTGCGCGGTAGAAATAGCACCACGATCCCGGCATACTGCTCAGGTGGATAGTTGCGGATGTCGGCGAAGTCATAGTCACCCGTGATCAGGCAGAAATTATGCTCGCGAACATAGCGGGCAATGACGGGATCTTTGGCGCTGCGTAAGCCAATGTCACGTACATCCGTTGCGTCATGTCCGTGCTGTCGAATGCTTGCGGTTAGCGAACGCGGCAGATCGGCATCAATCAAAAAGTGCATGGTTAGGCGGCCGGCGCGGGCAGAGGACGAAACGTTTCCAGCTCAATCAGCTCAGTCGCGTAGTTCAAAGCCGCCGCGATGTCTTCTTCACTAACGCCGTATTCGCGCACGATTTCAGCGCGTGTCATACCGCCTGCCAGTCCGCCGACGATGCGTGTCACCGGAACCCGCGTACCGGCAATGACCGGCTTGCCATGTTGAATTTCCGGATCAATCACAATACGGTTATTCATGCACTGGCCTCCTGCATCGATAATACCACACCTGACGCGCCTTATTATTGAATTTCTGGCGCAATGATATTCACGTCTTTGCCATATGACAAAAACGTCATCGTCCACGTCGTGGGCTTGTCCGGGTTGCTGCCCTTGTCCACGATGACGGCCTGCCGCGGCAAGTTCGTATCTGGCTCAATCCACAGATCGACATCCACCGGCCCCTGGCTGATCAGGCCACCGCTCATGCCTTGAACGCGCGCCCCGTCGATGCTGCCCTGCAAGTGATAGATGTTTTTGCCGTCCAGCGTTTCCACGCCAATCCAGTGCGGATTGTCCAGGCCGCCTTTCAGGAGCTGCTCTAAACCCACTTTCGGATCGAACATGACGGCGGGGTTAAAGCCGAATTCCGGCGGCAGCACTTCCCACTTCTTCGTCAAGACATTGGTGAGATACTGCTCATTGCCCAGCGCGATCATGTCCAATTCGGCAGCGGCAACCGCAGCGATGACTTTCAAGTGGACGCCCATCTTATCGGGCCGGGCAAAGTCGCCTTCGGCGCTGCGCAGCGTGAGCTGCGTCAGTTTGTTCAAGACCACTGGTACACCGCTGATCTCGATCTTGAAGTGGAAGGAGGGCGCGGCGAGCATAGCATCGCCCGCGCGAGAAATCACCTCGACGGGTGGAATTTGCGGAATGTCCGGCGTACAGGCGAGCAGAAGAATGCTAAGTAACAAGAGAACACAGAAGGCTTTTTTCATGGGCTGGTATCCATGACAACCTAGAAAGAATCGTGCCTCTTCAATCTTTCTGGTCAGTCTGATATTGTTCAAGGGACTCCATGATGGTTTTAACATCTTGCTTAGCGAGCCAAGCGTGACGCTCGACCGAATAGTCGCCGCGTCCCAACTCGAATTGTTGCAAAAAGCGGATCATGCTTACTGGGCCTAATTGTTGCGCCAAGACTTCCAAGGCTGCCAAACGAATTTGCTCGGAAGTCATCAATTGTGCGTTCATTTCTCACTCCTCTCGCTCAGCCACACTAACGGATTTGCAACGTGCAGCCGAAGTTGAGCGGCGTACCGGGCAGATAGCGTTTCCGTCTTATGAGTATGCCATCAGCTTTTAGCCGGGGATTGCATGTTGAGGCTATTGTAGACGCGCCCCGAGGTGCTGTCAAACAAGTAGCCGATGTCGGGGATAGGGTACATACGTTATAATCCTCCCATGAACCTACACCCTTCGGCCTTCATCCGTCTAGCGCTGGTGATTCTGTTGGCGAGCGTAGTGCTGGCAATTTTGCCCTCGGCTTTGCTGGCGCATGATGCCGGCTTGGACGTTTCGCCGCCCAATCAAACAACCAGTTCATCCACATTGGGCAGCATGCAGTTTTCCAGCAAGAGCCAGCGCTCGCCGTTGACACTCACGCTCGCACTCCGTGCCAAACTCCATCCGCTACTGGTCAAGCAATTACTGACCGCTTCGGATGGCCAACTGCCGGTACTGATCAAGATGCGCGCCCAGCCGAATTTGAATCAGCCCGCGATTGCCTCAGCCGCCACCGCTATCGATCGCCGTGCAGCCATGGTGAGCGAATTACACACGACGGCCTCGCGTTCCCAGGCCGCTGTGCTTACGATGCTTGAGGAAGCGCAGCGGACCAATCGGGCGCGCGAGATCCGATCATTGTGGATCAACAACTCGATCGCCGCGCGGATCGATCGGGCTACGCTGCTCAACCTCGCCGCGCGCGACGACGTAGCCTTCATCCAACCCGATCGCTATCGACAGTGGATCGAGTCTGATGAGACGCAAACCGCTACTCTTCAAACTCCCGCCTCCGTCGAATGGCACATCGCGCGCATTCGCGCCGATCAAGTGTGGACGACCTTGAATATCACAGGCACCGGTGTCGTCGTCGCCAACTTGGATACCGGCGTCGACTGGCAGCACCCGGCGCTGCAAGCAAACTATCGCGGCAACAACCCCAAGGGATTGCCCAACCATCACTTCAGTTGGTTCGATGCCACGCCGGACGGCGCGCAATATCCGTATGATGGGTTTGGTCATGGCACACACACGATGGGCACGTTGGCAGGCAGCGATGGCATCGGCGTCGCACCGGGAGCACAGTGGATGGCCGTGCGAGTGTTTGATAATTCCGGATCCGCCTACGATAGCTGGATCCATGCAGGCTTTCAATGGTTGCTGGCGCCCGGCGGAGACGCCACCCAAGCGCCGGATGTGTTGAGCAATTCTTGGGGCAACGATGATGGCAGCAGCGTCGAGTTCGAGCCTGATGTACAGTTGCTGAATGCGGCGGGCATCGATACATTTTTTAGCAATGGGAACGCCGGGCCGGCAGCCTATTCCGTTGGCTCACCTGCTTCCTATCCTGAATCTTTTGGCGTGGGGGCAGTAGACGAAGCCGAGTGGATCGTTCCGTTTTCCAGCCGCGGCCCCTCGCCATTGGGCGGACTGAAACCGCAAGTGGTAGCACCGGGCGTCAACATCCTATCGAGCTTACCGGGCGGCGGCTATGGCAAAAAGAGTGGCACCTCCATGGCCGCGCCACAAGTCGCCGGAGTAGCCGCGCTCATGCGATCGGCTAGCGCCGGATTGACCATTACCCAAACTCGTTATGCGCTGACCACCACTGCGGCCCGACCCATTAACGATGTTTATCCTAATAACGCGTATGGCTGGGGACGGGTCGATGCTTTCAATGCTGTCTTGTCTGTACTGCAACCGGGCTCGATCGGCGGGACCGTGCGGGCGGCCGACACGAGTGCACCGCTTCCCTTTGCCACCGTGCACGCTGAATCACGGCTGGGCACACACGCTGAGTCAGCCACGAACGAAATGGGTCAGTACACTGTCTATGGTCCGACCTCGCTCTACACACTGACCGTTTCGGCGTTTGGTTACACACCGCAAACGATGTTCAACGTTCCGATCGTCTCGGCCACGCTGACCCAGCGCGACGCGCTGTTATCGCCGCTGCCCGTGGGATGGGTGATCGGTCGCCTGAGCGACCTCACCACCAGCCAACTTTTGACCGGCAGCCTGAGCGTGCAAAACACTCCCATAGCGTTAACTGTGCGCGGGACGTATAGGCTGGCCCTGCCTGCCGGGACGTATGTGCTGGAAGCGCAAGCACGCGCCCATCGCGTGGTCACGGCGACTGTCACGATCACCACGGGGCAGACGGTTGAGCAAGATCTCAATTTACCCGACGCTCCGACGATTTTGCTGGTCGATAGCGGACAGTGGTATAACAACAGCGAGATCAGTTATTATCGCCAGGCCCTGGATGATCTAGGATATCTATATGACGTCTGGCCGATTCGCAATCTCAACACCGATGTCCCCACAACTCATACGCTGCGCGCGTTTGACTCTGTCATTTGGTCGTCACCCTTTGACTCGCCCGGCTTCATCAATGCGGGCGGGATTATCAGCGATTATCTGCACGCCGGCGGGCACTTGCTCTTGAGCGGTCAAGATGTGGGCTTTTACGACGACCTCTGGTACTACGCCGAGTATTATCACACGGCGTTAATGACGCAACTCAGCGCCGATACCGCGTCCAGCCGGCATTTGACGGGCACGCATACTTTTGCGGGCTTGTCGATTTCGATCAGCGGCCCAGGCGGAGCCGATAATCAAATCTCGCCCGACGTGATCCGCTCACGCGCGCCCTTGTTTACTGAACCGGCCTTTGACTACGAGATCGATCAACTCGGCGGGCAAACCGTGGGCGTGTGTCGTCCCTATCGAGCAGTGAACCTGCCCTTTGGATTTGAAGCCATTACCGATCGGGCCGCGCGAGCCGAAGTCATGTCACGCGTGTTCGGCGTGTTTGATCGAGCACCGCAGCGCCAAGTCTCTGCGCTTGAGCCAACTCCCGATCAGCTGATCGCACCCGCCGGGTCCAGCGCTACCGCCACTCTGACGCTGTACAACCTCGACGAAGTAACGCCGGTGACTTTTGCCTTGCGGGCCGACAGCGCGTGGCCTGCGTCTATCACCCCGACCCTGACCAAGTTGAATCCATGCGAGTCGCGCACAATCACAATGACCACGCGGATCCCGATCAACCTCGCGCGCGATGCGACCCAACCCGTGACGATTACCGCGCGCCCGATCGATTCACCCGGCCCCAACGCTTCCAGCGTCTTGATGGCTAAGGCGCCCGCCAGTGTACTCTTGGTGGATGACGATCGCTGGTATCCGGTGGATGGCGCGTACCGATCGGCCTTAGCAGTCAACGGCATTTCGTTCGACGTGTGGCGGGTGCCCACCGACTGGGCTGGCTTCGAACCGAACGCGCCGTCGGCCGATCGCTTGAGCTGGTATCCGCAGGTGATGTGGTTTACCGGCTATGACTGGTATCAACCGCTCACCGTCTCCAACACGCAGGCGTTGCAACAGTATTTGCAGCGCGGTGGACGCTTGCTGTTATCATCGCAGGATTTTCTGATCGATAGCGGAGGCAGCAATTTCGCGCGTCAAACCCTGAGCGTCATGGATGCGGCACAAGACTTAGCGGCCACATCAGCCAGTGGCCCCAGGGGAAGCTTGTTTGAAGGATTGTTGTGGCAACCATTGAACTATCCATACCTCAACCACAGTGACGCGCTGGCTCCACAATCCGTGGCACAGACAGCGTTGGTCGGCGAGCATGGCTGGCCGATCGCGCTGGCGCATGACATGGGCATCAGCAAGACGTTATTCATGGCGTTTGGCTTCGAGGGTCTGCCGAGTGACGTTCAGCCGGAAGCGATGAATCGCGTGGTCGGCTATTTATCGCGCCTGGGCCGTTCACGCGTGCAGGCCGATCGGGCCGCCGTGCAGCTGGGCGATGAAATCACGGTGACGATCAGCGCAACGAATGACGGCGCAGCCGCGATCGCGCAGGCATCTTTTGCGCTGAACTTACCCGCCGGAGTGACCTACCTTGGCGGCGATGCATTGACGTGGACGGGCACACTATCACCCAGCCAAACCATCGTGCGCAACCTGAAGGTGAAGCTGCCCGACACGTTGAGCCGCGACACCAGCATCAACTTGCCCGTAGAATTTCAGGACGACGATCAAGCCATTCGCTTTACACGCGCAGTGCGGCTCAATGTGGGCGGGCCGGAATTAGCCATCACCTATCAATCGTCTTCGACCGCGATACCATTGGCGCAAGTCATGACGTGGACGTTCACCGCGCGCAATGATAGCGCAGTGAGTGTGACGCCGGTGGTGACATTGGGCGTGCCCTTTGGACAAGCGGTCGTCAACGGATCGATCAAATGGAACACCGGCCTGTTAATCAATCGAGGAGACACGCTGGGCTGGCTTGGCACGTTGGAACCACACGAGATCGTGACGGTCAGCTATCGCTTATTGGTGCCGTGGATGGGCAAGCTGGGGGACGAAATCGCCACGAGGTGGCTGTATGGCAGTGCGCTGGCGGCGTTGGACCATGAAGTCTGGCAAGCCGGCAGTTATGCCAGGGTGTCATCTTACACCGCGTATCTGCCGATCGTGAGACTGAAGAAGTAGATGGGGTGGATCCAATGGATACCGCTGGCGAAATGGCTGAAAGCCTTCCGCGCACGTCATTCCCGCGAAGGCGGGAATCCAGCGGTCGGCACTGGATTCCCGTCTTCACGGGAATGACCGAATTCGCTAGAACTATCTCCTATGGTGATTATATCGTGATCGACCGACAAGCAAATCCATTTTTCCAACGATTGTCCACTGGCCGGCCACTGTTACTGGATGGCGCGACCGGCACCGAGTTGCAGCGACGCGGCGTCGATACCGGCTTACCCTTGTGGTCGGCACGGGCGCTGATCGAAGCGCCGGCTGTGTTGCAAGCGATCCACGCGGACTATCTCGACGCGGGCGCGGACATCATCACCACCAACACCTTTCGCACGCATCGCCGCACCTTGGAGCGCGCCGGGATCGGAGCGCGCACACGCGAGCTAACCCAGCTGGCCGTGCAGCTTGCTCAAGTGGCGGCGCAGTCAGTTGATCGAAAAATCTTCGTTGCCGGATCGATGTCGCCGCTCGAAGATTGTTATGCGCCGGAACTCGTGCCGCCCGCTGGGGACTTGTGGATCGAACACGCGGAAATGGCGCGCGATCTGGCGCAGGCCGGATGCGATCTGTTGTTGGTCGAAACGATGAACACCATCCGCGAAGCCGTCATCGCGGCGCGCTGTGCCGCCGCAACTGGTCTGCCCGTGTGTGTGAGCTTTGTCGTCGGGCCGGCAGGTTTACCGCCGGATCAAGTGAACTTGACGAACGCAGAGGAGACTCGCAGTGAGTTGAAGCTGCTTAGCGGCGAATCGATTGTCGCGGCAGTGGCGGCCTTGCGATCGGTCAACCCGGCGGCCATCTTGATCAACTGTGTGCCGCTGGCTTTTATTGATCGAGCGTTTGAAGAACTGCGCGCGGCCCACTCCGGCCCGATCGGTCTGTATGCCAATGTCGGCCATGCTGACGATCAAGTGGGCTGGACCCTGACGGACGACGTTTTGCCCGCTGCGTATGCGCGTCAGGCCCAGCAGTGGGTGCAACACGGCGCCGCCATCGTCGGCGGGTGCTGCGGCACCACGCCTGCGCATATCGCTGCACTGCGCCAGATCATATTGTAAGGACGAGGAGTCAGATGATACGCGCACTGATTTCCGATTTTGGCGGCGTGCTGATGCGCACCCGCACCGCTGATTCACGCCACGCTTTAGAGCAGCGTCTGGGCCTGCCGCCGAATACCATCGAAGCGCGCGTCTTTGGCAGCGATCTGTCGCTGAAGGCGATGTGCGGCGAAGTCGGCGAAGCTGATCTATGGCGCGCGCTGGAACGCGAACTCGACCTGCCTCGTTTTGGCCTGAACGGACAGGAATTTCAGGACCAGTTCTTCGGCGAGGATTTTTTGGATGAGGACCTCGTCGCTTTCATTCGCAGCACACGACCGGCGCTCAAGACCGGCTTGATCAGCAACGCGTGGGACGGCCTGCGTGAAGTGCTGCACACGCGCGTGCCCATCGCCGACGCGTTTGATGTGATGATCATTTCGGCTGAAGAGAAAGTTGCCAAACCCGATCCGCGCATCTATCACCGCGCTCTGGAGCGATTGGGCGTGAAGGCTGAAGAAGCGATCTTCCTCGACGATTTCATTGAGAACATCCAGGCGGCTCATGCGCTGGGCTTGAGGAGTGTTCACTTCCAGTCCAGCGCGCAGGCGCAGCGCGATATTCGCACACTCCTCACTCGTTAGACGCTCATGTCTACACTCGGGATCATCACCGATACGCATATTCCGCAGCGCATCAAAGCTTTGCCGCCGCGCGTGTTCGAGGTCTTTCACGGCGTCGATCGCATTCTGCACGCGGGTGACATCAACTCACGGCAGGTGTTGGATCAACTGACAGAGATCGCGCCGGTGGACGCGGTCGCCGGTAATGCCGATCTGGTGGGACACGGCCTGCCGCTGACACGTGTGCTGGAAGTGGAAGGGAAGCGCATCGGCCTAGTGCACGGGCACGGCGGCTGGTCGCGTTATCTTGTCAGCAAGGTGCGCGATCGATTTGGCTATGCCGAGGAACACTATCTCAACATCGTGCAGCGCTCGTTCGGGCCGGTGGATGCGATCGTGTTTGGACATACCCACCGGTTTTATCAAGCGCAGCGCGCGGGGATCCTGTTGGTCAATCCCGGCCCCATCGCGCCGGATTTCTACAACACCCCCGGCCCGCAGATTGGGCTGCTGCACGTCACCTCGCACAGCATTGACTTCGAAGTGGTGAGCGTATGAACATTGGTTGGAATTAAGTTTGTCGTTGATGTGAATCTGTTGTACAATGCGGTCAATCTTTTCGGAATTGATGGTTGGGACACCAGTGGTGGATGTTCACCAGACGGACGAGATAGCATGGATCGTGTTCTAATCTCTGTTGAACACTTTGGCGATTTGCCCGAATATCTCCCCCTCGCCACCCGGTACAACCTGGGTCTGGAATTGCAGGAATTCTCCGAACCCAGCGTGTTGGACGGAGATTGGCGCAGCTTGCTCGATCAGTACCAGCAGGCTCTGGCGGGCTTCACCGGAATGCTGTCGATGCATGGCGCATACATTGATCTGGCGAGCGGCAGTCCGGATATGCGCCTGGTGGCGTTGACGCGCGAGCGCTATTTGCACAACCTGGAAATCGGGCGTGAGCTGGGTGTGAAGTACATCGACTTTCACGCCAACTATCTGCCGTTGGTCGATCATCCCAATTACTTGCCGGGTTGGATGGAGCGGCAGGTGACGTTCTGGACGCCGCTGGCCGAGCAGGCGGAGAAGTACGGCATTGTGCTGTTGTTGGAGAACATGTGGGAACCCGATCCGACGATCATCAACCGGATTTTCGCTCGGATTCCGTCGCCGTATTTGAAAGCCTGTTTGGATGTGGGCCACGCCACGTTGTATTCCCGGCTGCCCTTGAGCGCATGGATCACAGCGCTGGGGGAAAACATAGTGTACACACACCTGCACAACAATCACGGCGACACCGATGTGCATCTGGCCTTTGGCGACGGTGTGATCGATTTCCCCGAAATTCTGGCGACGCTGCGGGCCTTGCCTCAGCCGCCGCTCTTCAGTTTGGAACTGCCCGACCTCGAATCGATTAAAGCCAGCCTACCGTATCTGCAACTCACGGCGTGAAAACCTGTTGTCCGTGGGGCGGCGTCATTCCCGCGTGTTTTCGCTCACGTCGTACCCGGCACGCTATGCCGGCGACGCGCTAGGCGTGCGTGCCGCCAGGCTCTGGGGGAGCCTGGGTACGGCATGGCGGGAATCCAGAGGCTTTGTCAGCAGTGAGCCTGGATGCCCGATAGAAGCACGCTTCGCGGGGCATGACAGCCGAGTAGTTACGTTGTCCCAAACAAAAAACGCGACCCAGGCCGGTCGCGTTTTTTGTTGCCTGTCTTCAGTTGTGGATTAAGCGCGGCCAAAGGCCTTCTTCACTTCAGGCGTCATCAGGTAGTAGATGATCACGGCATTGACGACGAGGCCGATAATCTGGCTGCCGAAGTTCGACCAGCCCGCCACGATCGATACGAGGGCGATGACGACGCTGATCCCTTGCAAAACCAAGCCCAGCATCCACGCCCACGGCTTCAGCGTCCAGGCGCCAATACCAAAGACGATGTCGGCCACCGCAATTAACAGAATCACAATGCCATAGACGGACAGCAGACCGCCCAGCGTACCCACATTGCCTTCTCCAGCTTGGACACCCGCTGCACCGAGCAATGCACCGCCCGCTACAACACCACAACCACCCAGAATCCCTAACACGCCGCCGATGATGCCCAAGATCGCCAGAATGGTGATACCTGTAGGTCGTTGTTGTTGCGTCATTCCTTGCCTCCAAATAATAAATTTCGTCTGCTGCTGCCAGCAGTCCGTTACACAAGAAAACACTACATTGCAGGTTGGGTTACGCGCTTACTTCTTGGGCTGGGTCTTGCGCTTTAAGTCTTTGGGCCACTCCACGACTTTGCGCTTGGTCTGCGCTTCGACCATGTGTTTCATCGCCTGTTGAATTTCAGAGGCATCGTAACCTTCAGATTGGACGGTCAATTCATCTAACGCGGCGCGTTCCTCGGGAGTCAGGGGATGTCCAGAAGCAACGTCCAGATCGACAATCGCCAACAGCAGGGCGCGTTGATCGGGACTGAGTTTGCGCGCGTTTTCCAGCAACCACTGGGCTTTGCCTTTGGCGAACAGGGGATCTTCTTTGGACATGAGTAGGTTGTCCTTTCGTAGTGCGGACGATCGGTTTGAAACCGATTGGAACAGCTGTGATTATACTCTGACCCGCACACACCGTCAACGCGCCAGCAATTCTCAATATGAAAACAATTGACGCCGGTAGTTGCGACTTCAGTCGCTTTTTGGCCGCCAACCACGACTGAAGTCGTTACTACGGCAAACCACGACTGACGCGAAGCGGTTACTACGGATCCAAATTGAGAACTGCCGACGCGTTGACGGTCTGACTCGTTTGGTTATAATGTGACGCATTGCCGCGGGGATAGTGACAACATCAACTCAGAAACCGCGTCCAGCCTTTGGCCTCCCTCGCAACCTGGTTTCTGCCACCTGATCGGAGGATGAGATGGGTACCCCTGTGAAGTCTGCCGTTCATTCGTCGTTGATCTTAGTCGATTACGACCATTGCAGTTACTGCGGCGCGTGCGTGGCCGTTTGCCCGCCCGATTGCATCATTCTGCACGACGCCACCCTGCTGATCGATCCCGAAGCCTGCACTTTGTGCCGCCGCTGCATTCCGGCCTGCCCGACTGGCGCGTTGACGCTAGGGGAGGTCGCATGAAAACCGAATACGATGTCGTGGTGATTGGCGCGGGACCGGCCGGTTCCATCGCCGCGCGGATGTGCGCGCAGGCCGGACTGCGCGTCTTGCTGGCCGAGAAACGACAGGAAATCGGATCACCCGTCCGCTGCGCCGAAGCCGTGGGCGAGGAGACCTTAGCCGAATTCATCCCGCTCGATGCCAAGTGGATCGCCGCTGAAGTGGATCATTTCAGCCTTACCAGTTCACAACGCGACACCGTTCACTTTCCGTCGCTTGAAACGACGCTGGTCTTGGAGCGCAAAATATTCGATCGAGAATTGGCGCATGCCGCCGCCCGGGCCGGAGCCGATGTCGTCGTCAAGGCACGCGCGGCGGGCTTCATCAAGAATGGCACGGGCCTGGAGGGTGTGACCCTGATCGTGCAGGGCGTGCCGCATGAAGTGCGCTGCCAGATCGTCATCGGCGCGGACGGCACCGAAGCGCAAAGCACCCGCTGGGCAGGACTGAAGTCGGTCCCACAGCTGAAGGATTATTACAGCGCGGCTCAATATCTGCTGACCAACGTCAATATCGATCAAACGGTATGCCAGTATCACGTCGGTTGGTCGCAAGCACCAGCGGGGTATTTGTGGGTCTTTCCGAAAGGCAACAAGACGGCCAATGTAGGGTTGGTCATTGCGGTCGATCCCAAACAAACCCGATCGGCCATGGATTTCCTCAACGCCTTTGTCGCCCAGCGCTTCCCCGCTAGTTCCATCTTGTCCCAGGTGGTGGGCGGCATTCCGATCTCGAATGTGCTGCCGGAAATGGTCGCAGACGGATACTTGGCGATCGGCGATGCCGCGCATCAAAGCGATCCGATGACGGCGGGCGGTATCACCAACGGGATGCGTGGCGGTCTATTCGCCGCGCAGGTCGCGGTGGAGGCGCTTCAGCAGAGCGATACCTCGCGCAAGTTCTTGAAGAAGTACGAGAAATTGTGGGACGACAAATTCGGCGCAGACTATCGGCGCTTGTATCGGTTGCGTCAGGCCGTCTTCAAGATTCCCGAAGAAAAACTCAACTCCATGATCGCGCAAATGGCGCGGCTCGACGCCAAAGATCTGACGCTGACTCAGACCTTCAAGGTTTTCTTGAAGGAATATCCACGGCTCATCGTCGATGTGCTGCCGCTGTTATTGGGCAAGTGAGCATAAGAAAAAAAGATAACGAGTAACGAGTACTTATTACTCGTTACTCGTTAGGGGTTACTTCGCGGACTCGTCTTCGTCCAAAAACAACTCGCCGCTGCGTTCGTCGTAAGCGAACAGTTCCGCATAGCGCGCCCAATCGACCGCCGTGTCGAGTTGATCCCGGGCATATTCGCCAAAGTCGTTCTGCAACTGATCGATAAAGTAATCTTCGGCGATGCGCTGGTTATCATCCTTTTGCAGCGTTTCATAGATCCAGCGGATGGTCGGCAAGCGCAGCACACGTCCTGCCAGAATTTCTTTGCGCGCGATGATGCTGGCATCGGCAAACGCCTGGCCCAGCCCCGTAAGTTTGATGTCGCCTTGATCGACCGTGGCAAAGCCCATCACTTCGGCCGCTTCCACGATCGGCAGCACGTCGTCCAACTCCAGCCGCAAATCTTCGGTCAGGCGATAGAGAGCGTGCTGGCCGCCTTCTTCGTTGACTTTTTCCACCAGACCGGCCAACCGGTTGATCGTCGCGGCGGGCAGTTTGGCTGCCTGGCCGGAGCCAGGCGCAGCGCCCAACGTCACGGCTTCAGGTGCAGTGCGGCCCGCAACCAGCGCATAGACTTTATCGACCAGCGCTTGAAACGCCGTGTCCTTACGCTGGCGCGGATGATGCAGCGTGACCGGTACATCGGCGATGACGTGGCCGGGATCTTTGCCCATCACCACGACGCGATCGGCCAATAGCACCGCTTCTTCGATGTTGTGCGTGACCATGAGGATCGCCTGCGTCGGAATCGATTTGCTAAGCCACAGTTCCAGCAGCTCGCCACGCAGGGCCTCGGCGCTCAAGACATCGAGCGCGCTGAACGGCTCGTCAAGGCACAGCAGTTCCGGTTCAACGGCCATCGCCCGTGCGAAACCGCACTTCTGCCGCATCCCGCCCGATAATTCACGCGGATAAGCGCCCTCAAACCCGTCGAGGCCGACCTTGTCTAATAACTGATCGGCCTTTTTGCGCCGTTCGGCTTCGGGCACGCCGCGCGCCTTCAAGGCGACTTCGACGTTTTGCTGGACCGTCAACCACGGATAGAGCGCGAACGTCTGAAACACGATCGTGGCGTGCGGATTCACGCCGGTGACCAGCTGGCCTTTGTAGAGAATCTGGCCCTCGCTGGTGGGATTCAGGCCCGTAATCACGCGCAGCAGCGTCGATTTGCCGCAGCCTGACGGGCCGAGCAGACAGACGAACTCACCTGGCTGGATTCTTAAGTCCACGCCGCGCACAGCCATAAAGCGTTTGGCGCCTTTGCCGTAATAACGCGTGACCTGCTGCAATTCAAGCAGCGAGTTGCCATTCGTCGTTTGCGTCATGAGGGTTGCCATGAGAAACCTCCGTAAAAGATGAGGCAGGAAACAGGATGCAGATGATGTGTCTAATCTTGCCTCATGCTTCTTGTATCGTGCTATTCCATCTTGAAGCGATCCTCGGCGATCTTGTACAGCCTGCGCCACAGCGTGCGGTTGATCGTCACGACGGTGAGGATTAAAGCTAACGTTGACGCCAGCAGCAACGGGAAGTTGCCGCGCGCCGTGGCCTCGGCGATCAACGCACCAACGCCGGTGGCCGCATACGTCTCGCCGCCAAACTTGATGTACTCTGCGACGATGCTGGCATTCCACGCGCCGCCGCCCGCCGTGATCATGCCGGTGATCAAATACGGGAACAACGCGGGCAGGATCAACGTGCGCCAGCGCGCCCAGCCCTTCACTTGCAGCAGCGCCGTGGTATACCTTAAATCTTGCGGAATCGCGCTCGTGCCCGCGATGACGTTGAACAACACATACCACTGCGTGCCGAGCAGCATCAGAATGATCGCGGGCACATTCAAGCTGCCCGTCACGCTGATCAGAGCCAACACGATCACCGGGAACAAGGCCGTCGCCGGAATGGACGCGACCACTTGAATGATCGGTTGCAGCACATCGGCCGCGCGTCGATTCGATCCGATCAACACCCCGACCGGGATCGTCCACATGACCGCGATGGCCAACGAAATCACCACGCGCAGCAGCGTCGCCAGTACGCCTTGCAGGATGCGGCCATAATCACTGAGCGGCAGAGTAATCAATAGACTGAGCGCTTGCAGTGCGGCATAAGCCAAGCCGGCCAGCAAGACCAGCCCGATCACGATCCCGGCAATGGATGGTCGGCCTTCTGCGATGACCCCGGTTTGTTCAGGCGTACTGGCTTTGAATAAACGGCCCAACGCGCGATCGATCTTCTCGGTTAAGGGCTGCCACACGCGCCGGGAGAAGGTTTGTGCGACAACCGAGTGGCTGAGCAAATCATAGAACCACGATTCGGGCGCAGTCTCACCCGACGCCATTTCGACCTTGTACTTGTCGGCATACACCAGGATCGGCCGCCAGACCAATTGATCGAGCAGCACAATGACGACGATCAAGGTGCCTAAGCCCATCAAGATCGCCGGTATGTTATTTTGGTTAGCGGCTGTTTGCAGATAACTGCCCAGGCCCGGCAAGCGAAAGTCTCGATCGCCGACGGTGAAGATTTCCGAGGCCATCAGGAAGAACCAGCCGCCTGCCCACGACATCATCGAGTTCCAGATCAACCCGATCGCGGCGAAGGGCAGTTCCAGGGTTTTGAAGCGCAGCCACGGGTTGAAGCGAAAGATCGATGAGGCTTCACGCAGCTCGGTTGGGATCGTCGTCATCGACTGATAGAAGCTATAGGTCATGTTCCACGCCTGGCTGGTCACGATCAAGATCACAGCCGCCAGCTCCGTCGCAAAGCGCTGCGGCAAAATCGCCGTCAGGCTCAACAGCACGATCGGCAGAAACGACAGAATCGGTACGCTTTGCAGCACGTCGAGCAGCGGCAGCATGAAGAGGCGCGCGGTACGATTGCGAGCCGCAGCGTAGCCATAAACCAGCGTGAAGAGCAATGAGAGCAAATAGGCGATCGCCATGCGGCCGGTGGATAGAAAGGCATACCAGGGCAAGGCCGTCGGGGCGAGAGAAATATCGGGACCGGTAACGGATTGCGGCGCATTGATGGCCAGGCGTGTACCGAGGTACAGGAGCGCGATCAGCAGCAGTGCGATGACAACATCGCCAATGCCAAAGGCCGGTAGACTGAGATTGAAAGCGCGTTCGAATCGTCGGCGCATCGCATGTCTCCTATAACAAAAATCCCCGGCTGGGAGGAATCTGGGGATCAATCTTGCTCTGATAGTGTGGAAGCGTCATGCGGCCATCTGACAGAGCAAGCAGCGCCATCGCCTGTGGTTTTCAATAGGGCCGAGTTTACATCAGCGCCGAGTCAGTGTCAATGCGTGGCGTGCTCGTTGGTCATGGGCTGCAAAGTTCTTATCCGCTTTTAAAGGAAAAACTATTGACTTTCGCATGGGATGCGAGTACACTCATCACGTAAATCGAACACCTCGTTAGGCGAGGCGTCTGCGCGAGATACAGGCCATTGCCCCGAAACGTCGAGAGACGCCAAGGGGTAGACCAGGTAAGGCCGGATTAAGGCTTTACTCAAAGTGGCTGGGGACAGTTGCCCCTACGCTGCGCAGTGCCAAAGCTCGACCAGTGAGGCGCGCTGCAATTTTAAGAGATACAGCGTGATAGGTCATTGTCTACCTCCCTGGTCACACGACGGGGAGGTTTTCTATTTACCCTCGTGTTACGGTCGATGGTCAGGCCGAATTGAACGACACGAGTGCCGCAAGGGGGTGATCGCGTGGACGCGGATGATAGTTCGCACCGTACCAATATCGACCCTTGGCTAAGTAGTGGATACAATCTGATCGATGGAAGAGCTCCTCAGCGAATGTCGCGTCTAGGCGGTTGCCTCGCGCCCGATCGGTGATCTTCCCCAATCGATTGGCTTTGTCATGCCACCTCTTGACCATCGGTCGAGGTGGCGTTTTTGTGCCTCATCTCCGGCCAACGCCGCCATCGAAGTAACCAATCTCTTTGATGGAGGTGTCCGATGGGACTCCTGACCGATCTGCTTAAAACTCCAGGCCGATGGACCGTGCTGCCTCGCAGCAACGGTCACACCATTCGCGTTTCGCGGCATTTGATCGACAGCGCACGCGCAGACGCAGCCAGTGTCCTGCAACAATTGAATACGAACCTGGCTGGTCTCAGCGCCGAGGTCGTTGAAGCTCGCCAGGAACAATACGGCCCCAATGAAGTCGCTCAAGAGAAACGCCAGTCGGTGCTGAAGCGGCTGTTCGACAACGTTAAGAATCCGCTGGTGATCTTGCTGTCCGTGTTGGGTGTCGTCTCTTATCTCACTGAAGATATTCGCGCCGCCGTGATCATCTTCATGATGGTCGTTCTCGGCATCGTGCTGCGCTTTACCCAGGAAATGCGGGCTGATAACGCGGCGGAAAAACTCCGCGCGATGGTCAAGACGACGGCGACGGTCCTGCGCGACGGTGAAAAGCGCGAAGTGCCGTTGAAAGCCATCGTGCCCGGTGACATCATACTGCTCTCGGCGGGGGACATGGTGCCAGCCGATGTGCGCCTCCTGTCCGCCAAAGATTTGTATCTCAACCAGGCGACCCTGACCGGCGAGTCGATGCCGGTGGAGAAGACGGCGACGCCTGTGGCGGCGGCGGTCGAAAATCCGCTGGAGATGCATAGCATCTGCTTCCTGGGTTCGAACGTAGAAAGCGGCACGGCTACCGCCGTGGCCGTGCAGACGGGCAAAGAAACCTATTTCGGATCGTTGGCCTCCAGCATCGTCGGGCAGCGCCAACTGACGAGCTTCGACAAAGGCATCAATGGTTTCACCTGGCTGATGATCGGCTTCATGGGGATCATGGTGCCGTTGGTCTTCCTGTTCAATGGGTTAAGCAAGGGCAATTGGACGGAAGCCTTCTTGTTCGCGCTGGCGGTCGCCGTCGGTCTGACGCCCGAAATGCTGCCGATGATCGTCACCGTCAACCTGTCGAAGGGCGCTATGGCGATGTCGCGCAAGAAGGTCATCGTCAAGCGTCTCAACGCCATTCAGAACTTCGGCGCGATGGATGTGCTGTGCACCGATAAGACTGGCACTATTACACAGGGCAAGATTATCCTGGAAAAACATCTGGATGTGTCGGGCAACGACAACGACGAAATCCTGCACTACGCCTATCTCAACAGCTACTATCAGACCGGCCTGAAGAATCTGTTGGATGTGGCCGTGCTCGATCATGTGGGCCTCGAAAACGATATCGTTACCAGCGGCCATTACCACAAGGTCGATGAGATTCCGTTCGACTTTTCGCGCAAGCGCATGTCGGTGGTCGTCACCGACGATCACGGGCGGCATATGCTGATTTGCAAAGGGGCAGTGGAAGAAATCTTCAGCGTCTGCACTCACGTCGAAGTCCGCGGCGAGGTGCTGCCGCGCCTGCCCGAGTATGACGCCAAACGCAAGGCCCTGATCGATCAACTGAATAGCGAAGGCTTCCGGGTGATTGCCCTGGCCTACAAAGAAATCGCCGACGCGCGCGGTGGCCGTGAATACGCGCTCCGCGATGAGGCTGATCTGACCCTGAAAGGCTTCCTGGCCTTTCTCGATCCGCCCAAGGATACTGCGCCTGAAGCTCTCGCGCAGTTGAAGCAACACAACGTACAAGTCCGCATCCTCACGGGTGACAACGAGTTGGTGACAACCACGATCTGCCATCAAGTCGGACTACCGATCGATAAAGTCCTGCTCGGCCCGGCCATCGAAGAGATGTCGGAGGCGCAGCTGGCTGAGGCCGTCGATAACGTGACGATCTTCGCCAAACTCTCGCCCGCGCACAAAGAGCGCATCATTCATGCCTTGCAGCAAAAGGGACATGTGGTTGGCTTCCTGGGCGACGGCATCAACGACGCGCCGGCCTTGCGCGCCGCCGATGTGGGCATCTCGGTCGATTCGGCGGTGGACATCGCCAAAGAATCATCCGACATCATCCTGTTGGAGACCAGCCTGCTTGTCCTGGAAGAAGGCGTGCTCGAAGGCCGCAAGGTCTTCGGCAACATCATCAAGTACATCAAGATGGCGGCCAGTTCCAACTTCGGCAACATGTTCAGTGTCATGGGCGGCAGCCTGTTCCTGCCGTTTGTGCCGATGCTGCCCATTCAGGTGCTGACGAACAATCTGTTATATGATTTTTCTCAGACGACGATCCCGACCGATGCGGTGGATGCGGAATGGCTGGCGAAGCCGCGCAAATGGGCGCTGGGCGACATCCGGCGGTTCATCCTCTTCATCGGGCCACTCAGTTCGATCTTCGACTACATGACGTACTTCATCATGCTGTACGTTTTCAACTGCTGGAATAACCCGGCTCTCTTCCATACCGGGTGGTTCGTCGAATCGATCTTTACGCAGACGCTGATCATTCACGTCATTCGCACGAACAAGATTCCGTTCATCCAAAGCCGGGCGAGCACGCCGTTGATCATCACGTCGGTGTTGATTGTCGCGGTCGCGGCCTGGCTGACGGTCTCGCCGCTGGCGAGTATGCTCGGCCTGGTGGCGCTGCCACCGCTCTACTGGTTGTTGCTGGCGGGTATGTTGATGTGCTACATTGTGCTGACCCAGATCGTCAAGACGTGGTTCATTCGCCGCTTTGGTGATTGATCGCCATTCAGCGCAGCCTAGACACCACACACTTATGAAGATTCTTCCATGGGGATTGCAATCGGCAGAACTCCGCCAGGGTATTCGACAAGGTGCAGGCCGAACAAGCTCGGTGTGAACGCTTTGTGTCTCATATACATTGCCGTGCAACGTTGACACGAGATCACTATGCGCTGACCCGGCAGTGCCTAAAGCGCCGCAGCCCAAAAGTGAGTAACGTCATGGCAGAGACCTGAGCAAAGGATACTGACAGCCTCTACCTAACGATGCTACAATCCCGAATGTCCAAACCTACTCCCGGAGTGTGTATGGATCTCAGCGTCGTCGTCATCATCGGGCAATTAATTTTTCTGGAAGGGATTCTGTCGATCGATAATGTGGCTGTGCTGGGCGCGATGGTCTCGCATCTGCCCGACGACCGTGCCATTATGTGGCCGGAAGCGCTGCGGCTTTTTGGCGAGCGGCTGCATGGGCTGCTCGGCAATCAACGCACCGCGGCCTTGCGGGTAGGTCTGCTGGGCGCGTATGCAGGCCGCGGCTTGATGTTGGTGATGGCGAGTTTCGTCATTCACAATCCGTGGCTGCGCGTCATCGGCGCGGTGTATCTGCTCAAACTCGCGTTCGATAATCTCGGTCAGGCCGAACCCGGTGAAGCCGACGCGCACGTCCACCCGACTGAAGCGAAATCGTTCTGGTCGATCGTGATCGCCGTCGAGTTGGCTGATCTCGCTTTTAGTATTGACAATGTCGTCGCCGCAGTGGCGGTGTCCGATAAGCTATGGGCGGTGCTGCTGGGCGTCGCGCTGGGCATCTTGTTGATGCGCTTCGCCGCCGGTTGGTTTAGTTATCTCGTGCAGCGTGAGCCGGTGTTGAAAACAGCCGCCTACGTGCTGGTGTTGAACATTGCCGTTGAACTGCTCCTGGAAAATTTTGCCAGCCTCAACGTCACCGACGGGGCGCGCTTCGGCGTTTCCATCGGCACGATCGTGTTAGCGCTGCTGTATGCGCATCTTCGCTGGTTGCACATTTTTGATCCGGCGCTGGTCTGGCTGGCACAAGGCTTCGCCAACTTCAACGAGGTGTTCGACTGGGCCTTGATGCCCGTCATCGGTCTGGTGAAACTGCCGTGGCGCTTGGTTCAGCTTAGCCGCCGCGACCCCGTGCCCGAGCCGGTCGATGTCGCGCCGGACTCCCGGCCTTCAATCACCAAGCGCTAACGCTCCACGCGCGTAGCGATGCTATAATCAATCACGGACGAAGTGCACCAGCGCACCTCATCCGCGATTTTCTTTATCGTCGTGATAGGAGCGCAGTGATTCTGTACCTTTTCTCATGGGAGCGATGTTATGGCTGCGAATACTCCGCAAGTTCCCTGGCACAGCCAGCCGATTGAAGCTGTCGCCACGCAGTTGAAGACGCGGCTCGATGCCGGCCTGTCGGCAGCCGAAGCTCAAGCTCGACTGGCGCAGCACGGCCCCAACGAACTGCGCGAAAGGCCGCCCACGCCGTTCTGGAAACTCGTCCTGGCACAGCTCAACAACTTCGTCACCATTCTGCTGGTGGTCGCGTCAGTCATCTCGGCCCTGTTGGGCGACCTGATCGAAGCGGTGGTCATCATGGCGATTGTGGTGCTGAATGCCGTGCTGGGCGTGGTACAGGAAAGCCGCGCCGAGAAAGCCCTGGCCGCTTTGAAGAAGATGGCGGCGCCGGAAGCCGAGACGATCCGCGACGGGCATCGGGTGCGGGTGTCCAGCCGCGAATTGGTGCCGGGCGATGTGGCGCTGATTGAAGCCGGCAACTACGTGTCCGCCGATCTACGTCTGATCGAGAGCGTCAATCTGAAGATCGATGAAGCCTCGCTGACGGGCGAATCGGTGGCCGTGGAGAAGCAAGCCACCGACACCCTGAAGCCCGATGTGCCGTTGAGCGATCGCCGCAACGCCGCTTACATGGGCACGCTAGTGACTTACGGGCGTGGCAAGGGCCTCGTCGTGGGCACCGGCATGAACACGCAGATGGGCATGATTGCGACCATGCTGCAATCGGTGGAGGAGGAACAGACGCCGCTGCAAAATAAACTCGATCAACTGGGCAAGACCCTCGGGATTGCCGCGTTGACCGTCTGCGGTCTGGTGTTCGGCGTGTACGTGCTGCGCGCGCTCGGCAACCCGACCGTCGATCTCGGCAAGGCGGTCGTCGAAGCCTTCCTGATTTCGGTCAGTCTCGCCATTGCGGCCGTGCCGGAAGGGTTGCCCGCCATCGTGACGATCACCCTCGCCATCGGCATGCGTGAGATGATCAAGCGCCATGCCTTGATCCGCAAACTCGCCGCCGTGGAAACACTCGGCTCGGCCACGCTGATCTGTTCGGACAAGACCGGCACGCTCACCCAAAACGAAATGACGGCCGTGAAGTTGTGGGTGCATCACACCGAGGTCGATGTTTCCGGCCAGGGCTATCAACCCGAAGGCCGTTTTACGCACGGCAAAGAAAGTCACGAATTGGATGCACTGTCGGATGTCGAAGTGGCCGGGTTGTTGTGGACGGCCATGTTGGTCAACGACGCGCAGTTGGAGGAAACGGGATTGATCGGGGACAAGACCACCTATCGGATGGTGGGCGATCCCACGGAAGGCGCGTTGATCGTCGCCGCCGCTAAAGCGGGCCTATGGCGATCGGACGTCGAGCAACATTATCCGCGCGTGGCCGAAGTGCCGTTCGATTCGGATCGCAAACGTATGAGCACCATCCATGCGCTCAGCCACGTCACGATGGATGATGCCAGCCCCTTGCAGCCGGGCGAACAAGGCTACGTGGTATGCGTGAAAGGCGCGGCGGGCGGCTTATTGGAACGCTCGACGCACATGCTGCACCGCAAGGGCGCACTGCCCATGGAGGAGCACGATATTCAGGAGATTCGCGCGGCCAGCAGCCGCATGGCAAATCAGGCTCTGCGCGTGCTAGGCGTGGCCTATCGTAAACTCGATCGACTGCCGGAGAAACCCACGGCCGAAGAGATCGAGCGCGATCTGATCTTTGTCGGCCTGATCGGCATGATCGATCCGGCCCGGCCCGAAGTGAAACCCGCCATCGAGAACGCGCGGCGCGCCGGCATCCGCACCGTCATGATCACGGGCGACCATCCCGACACGGCGCGCGCCATCGCCAGCCAGATCGGATTGCTGCGGGCCGACGCCGAAGTTCACGCGGGCATCGAACTCGACAAGCTGAGCGACGACGAGTTGAATCAAATGGTGGCGCAGACCGATGTCTTTGCGCGGGTCAGCCCGGCCCACAAAGTCCGCATCGTGGAAGCGTTCCGCGCCCGAGATGAGATCGTGGCGATGACGGGCGACGGGGTGAATGACGCGCCCGCGTTGAAGCGCGCCGACATCGGCGTGGCGATGGGCATCACCGGCACCGACGTGAGCAAGGAAACGGCCGACATGGTGTTGACCGACGACAACTACGTCTCCATCGTGAGCGCGGTGGAACAGGGCCGCATCATCTACAGCAACATCCGCAAGTTTGTGTTCTATCTGTTGTCGTGCAACGTCGCGGAGATCGCCGTCATCTTCATCGCGGCGCTGGCCGGCTGGACGACACCACTGACGCCGATCCAGCTGTTGTGGCTCAACCTGCTGACCGATGGCGCACCCGCGTTAGCGCTGGCGACCGAAAAGGGCGATCCCGACATCATGCAGCAGCGGCCGCGGCCCAAGAAAGAACCCATCATCAATCGCGTGATGGTAACGCGCATCGCCGTGATAACCGTAGCCCTGACCGCCGTGGTGTTGATCGCGTATCAGATCGGCCTGCGCACCTCGATCGGGTTGGCCGAGACGATGGCGTTTGTGACGCTGGCGCTGGCTGAACTCCCGATCGCCTACACCTCCCGATCGGAACGGTATCCACTTTATCGGTTGGGCGTGTTTGGTAATCGCTGGATGCAGGCGGCCGTGGGACTATCCATCGTGTTGATTCTCGCCGTGTTGTACATCCCCTTCTTCAATCGGCCGTTCAACACCGTGCCGTTGACGTTGGATCAGTGGGCCATCATCGTGCCGTTGATCATCATCCCATCGGCCGTGGCGGAGATCAGCAAGTTCTTTGTGCGGAGAAGTGAGAAGCGGAGTGCGTAACGAGTAATGCGTAAAACGTAAATGACGCCGCATCCGCGTGGTCAACCTTCCGAAAAAACGATTTGGCGAACACGAAGGGAGAAGTGAACATGGAGTGCTTATACTGCCAGGGAAACTTGGTGCGTAAAACGGTCAGCCATGCGGTTACGCGCAAGGGCTATCATCTGATCGTTGATGTGCCCGCCTGGGTATGCGAGCAGTGCGGCGAGCCATTGTTCGATGAAGAAACAGTAAATGAGATTCAGGCGATGCTGCGCGAAGTCGATAGTCGTGTGAAAAAATTAACGCCCGCGCTGGCATAAAAGAAGGCAAGAACGAGGCCGCTGTCAGAACACTCAGCGGCCTCGTTTGATTTTATCAGATGAAATTCATTGGGCAGGGTTTGCCTCACACATCACTTCAATCCATCCGACTATCATGCTGTGGACATGCCACGCGCTGCAAGTAACTCCAATTCGCGGTCAGCCTTCCGAGAGCACAGATTGAGTAGTTGCGTAAGATTCGCCCGCGCGGGCGGGGAGCAATGTACATTGAAGTGGCGAAGAAAAACGAGGGAGAGCCAGTGCTCTCCCTCGTGTGATTTACCGCGGGGGTAATAGCTGCCGCGCAAATTCGCGCAGTTGAACGGCCACGGGATGATCGGGTTGGTAGAGCACCAGCGGCTGGCCTTTATCAAGCGCTTGATACAGCACGTCTGCCGCTGGGCCGATGATCACATCGGGCGGGCGACCTAACGCCGCGGTGATGGCGGCCTGGCCGGCCTCGGCCGGCAACCCCTGCCGATTGATCCACACCAGCTTGATCGCTTCGGGCGGCATATAGGCCTCCTTCAAGACTTGCAGCAGGCGATTCGCCTGGCTCAGCGTAACCCGATCGGACTCCAACGCGATGACGAACGCTTTGCAGCGCTGCGCCACCAACCGGGTGACATCACCGACGCCCCAGCCCAGATCGAGCACACACGCCTCACACAAGTTCGCCGCCTGATTCAAGATCAGGCCGATGCGCGCCGGTTCAATGAACAAATCGGTGGCGGCAATGAATTTCAAACCGCTAGGGTGCGGTGTGATCACCTCGTTGAGCGCAGCGGAATCGTTCGGACCCGACTCCAGCTGCAAGAGATTGGTCAGGCCCTGCTGCGGCTCCATTCCTAAATGAATCGCCAGCGAGCCGCCGGTTTCCAGATCGATCAACAGCGTGCGATGCTGCTGCGCCAGGGCGAGGGCCAGGTTGGCCGCCAGGGTGGTCGCCCCCACGCCGCCTTTGGCGCCGGCCACCACAATCAGATTCGATCCGGTGTCGGCCTGCGCGGCCCGCGCACGTTCCAACACGGCGACGATGCGCGCGACCAAATCCTGTGGATGAACCGGCTTGGTAATGTAGTCGATGGCGCCCGCCCGGAAGCCTTCGATCTGGCTGGCCGTTTGCGCTTTGGCCGTGAGCATGACCACCGGTAGATGCGCGGTGCGCGCATCGCCCTTGATAATGCGGCACACTTCGTAACCGTCCATGTGCGGCATCATCACGTCGACAATGACCAGATCGGGCAGTTCGGTGCGCAGCCGGTCCAGGGCTTCCGGCCCGCTCTGCGCCTTCAGCACCGTGAAGCCGCGTCGCTGCAGCGTCAACCCGATCAACGTCAGCGTATCCAGATCGTCATCGACTACCAGAATCGTTTGCGTCATAGCTTCATCCTTCCGCGCGCGGTGAAGTGCTCACGCGTTATTCGTTGAACAGGTCGGCGATCTTCGCATCGCCGTGGCATTGGCCACAACCGATCTGCGGTTCACTCACATTGCGCTGCGCCTTGGCGCAGTAGGCCTCGACTACGATTTTGCGTCCAAAGCCCAGAAAGCCTTTCACCACGCGGGCTTGCAGCGTCATGTGCTCGCAGGCATTGGCACGGGCGATAGCGGGTACCGGGCAATCTTTGCAGACATCTGGAATCCACGGCTCGCTGGCCGGACTGGCTTCGACGAGGCGGCACAGCTCTTCATTGCGGCCGCGATGATAATCAGCATAGTAGTATGGACATTCCTGTCCATAGGGTGTGCGCATGCCAAGATTATACAATGAACGAGAGACAATGAACAATGGTCAATAAACAATGATCAATGGGCAATGTCCAGCCGTCCCGCCGTGGCCAAACGAATCCAGGGAACGAACAGGGCTTTTCCAAAGTCAGACGGTTACGCTCGTCGCGCCGTCCCCGGCGCAGTAGATCGCCGCGGAGGACGGCGACTTGAGCGCGTGCTTGACGACAATGGAAAAGCCCTGAGGGAACGGAGGGGTTCAGGGTCTTCACAGTGTCCATTACCACCGAATGAGCTGTGTGGCGTAGGGTGCTCAAGCCGTTATCATTGATCATTGAGAATTGATCATCGGTCATTGTTCATTGTTCAGTGTTAAGGTACAATTCGCCGCGCGGCGAGGCGTAGACCTCGCCGATTTTACGCCCGGAGTGACTTGTGAAACGTTGGCAATTTTGGCTGGGCCTGGCCGTCAGTGTCGTCTTCTTGTTCTTCGCCCTGCGTGGCTTGAATCTGGAAGAGGTGTGGATCGATCTCCGCTCGGCAAATTACCTGTGGCTAATTCCGAGCGTCGCCGTCTATTTTCTGGCCGTCCTCGTTCGTACCTGGCGCTGGGATTATCTATTGAGACCATTGAAGCGCATCCCGGTGCGCCGCTTGTTTCCTGTGGTCGTCATCGGCTACATGGGCAACAATATCTTTCCGTGGCGCATCGGCGAGGTGCTGCGCGCCTACGTCTTAAAGCGTAACGAACAGGTCAGCATCAGTTCCTCGCTGGCGACGGTTGTCGTGGAGCGGATCTTCGATGGGCTAGTGATGCTGCTCTTCGTATTTGTCGCGCTGCCCACGGCGCCATTCTTATCGGAAGCGCTGCGTTTTACCGTGGTAGTCGGCAGCCTGATCTTTTTAGGCGCGCTGCTCGTCTTTCTGTTTCTCGCCGCCCGACCAGCCACCGCCGCCCACCTGTATAACCCGTTGATCGATCACCTTATTCCACACCGCTTCCGCGACAAACTCCGCGGCTTTATCGAACGCTTCATGGTTGGCCTGGCGGCGCTACGCGACTTCAAGCACGTCATTATGATCTTCTTTACGTCGGTTTTGATCTGGCTGTTGGAAACCGTGAAGTACTGGTTCGTCATGCACGCCTTCGGCCTGGAGCTGAGCTTCTTCACGCTGATGTTGATGAACGGGGTGGTCAACCTCGCCACGACCTTGCCCGCCGCGCCTGGTTACATTGGCACCTTTGACGCTTCGGGCATCTGGGTGCTGGAAGCCTTTGGCGTGGTTAAGGCGCGTGCGACAGCCTATACGGTGGTGCTGCACGTGGCCCTGTGGCTGCCCATCACCCTGTTGGGCTTCTACTACATGATCCGGGAAGGACTGCGCTGGGGGGACTTGTCGCAAGCCTCGCATTTGCGCGAAACGGAAACAACGACGACGTGACATGACGAGTGAAGAGTGAACAGTGAAATCGCACCTGGTCACTCTTCACTTTTCACTCTTCAGGACATTGCCATGAACATCGCCATCATCGGAGCCGGAGCCGCCGGCCTGTCAGCCGCTTACGATCTCGTCGGGCTTGGTCATCAAGTCACGATCTACGAAGCCGCACCGCACACCGGCGGCCTAGCGGCCGGCTTCAAAGAACCGTACTGGGACTGGACGATGGAAAAGTTCTACCATCATTGGTTCCAGTCCGATAAGGACGTGCTGGGCCTCATCGACGAGATCGGCGCGCGCGACAAAGTGCTGTTTCCACGCCCCTACACGGTTATCTATTACCAGGGCCAGTTCTACCCGTTCGATCACATGTACACCAACATGCCGCTGTTTTTGCTGCGGCACTTCAACCCGCTCGATGTGGCGCGCTTTGGCCTGGCGGGCGCGTATCTCAAGTTTAGCAGCAACTGGAAAGCGTTGGAACAAGTCACGGCGGACGAGTGGCTCAATCGGCGCATGGGTAAACGCGTGTACGAATCGATGTGGAAACCGCTGCTCGTGGGCAAGTTCGGCGAAGAAAACTATCGCGACGTGAACATGGCCTGGTTCTGGGCGCGCCTGCATTCGCGCACCACGCGCCTGGGCACATTCGTCGGCGGATTCCAGGCGTTCTTCGACACGCTGGCCGCGGCCGTGCAGCTGCGCGGCGCAACCCTGCACCTCAGCACCGCCGTGCGCGAGATCACGCCGAAAGAGTCCGGCGGCATTACGCTGCACACGCCGCAGGGCGCGATCGATTACGACGCCGTGCTGTCCACCACTTCGCCGCGCTTGATGGCGCGCCTCACGCCTGCGCTGCCACCCGATTATTTGGCGCAGCTCAACGCCCTCAAATCGATGGGCGCGGTGGTGATGGTGTTGTCGCTCAAGCAGCAGCTCAGCGAAAAAGGTTACTACTGGCACAACTTGCCCAAGGAGGCGGGCTTCCCCTTCCTGGCGATGTGCGAGCACACCAACTTCGTTTCGCCCGAACACTTCGGCGGCGATCATTTGATCTACTGCGGCGATTATCTCGCCACCGATCACGAATTCTTCAATCTCACGCAGGACGAGCTGCTCGATCGGTTTGCGCCGGCCCTGCCGCGCTTCAATCCCAACTTCGATCGATCGTGGATCAAAAACGTCTGGCTGTTCCGCGAAACCTACGCGCAGCCCATCCCGCCGATCAACCATTCCCAGAACATCCCTGATATTCGCACGCCGCTCAAGGGCTTGTACTTTGCGTCGATGTCGCAAGTCTATCCGTGGGATCGCGGCACCAATTACGCCGTCGAGCTGGGCCGCCTCACGGCCCGGATAATTGCGGGTGATGTCAATCAAGGGTAGAATGATAGCAAGTCACCGGCAGCACAGGAGATGTAACCATGTTAGACGCGATCGACATGAAAACGCAGCCCTACCCTGGCCAGCACATGGCGCTGGAAGACTTTGAACGCCTGCCCAAAGACGGCTTCAAGTATGAACTGCTGGAAGGAGCGCTCATCATGACCCCGGCGGGATTGCAGCCCGAAGAGATTGGTGGAAACTTGTACTTTGCGATCAGAAAATACTTAGAGCAAAAACAAATCGGGCACTTATATGGCTCCAGCGCCGGTTATCGCATGCGCGACGATACCGTCCTCTCGCCGGATTTGTCCTTTGTGAGTAATGAGCAATTGCCTTACGGACGCTCGCCTACGGGCTACGGCAACTTCGCGCCCGACCTCGTCATCGAGATCATCTCCCCCGGCGATCGTGTCGTCGATGTCGAGGGCAAAGTGCAAAAGTATCTGACCAACGGTACGCGTCTGGTCTGGGTCATCCATCCCGGACTGCGCAGCGCGACCGTGTATCACACCGATGGCCGCGCGCGGCAGTTATTCGACAAAGACACGCTCGACGGCGAAGAGGTGCTGCCCGGCTTTGCCTGTCAACTCGCCGACATCTTGTAGCCTGATCGACTCAACATTCAAATAAGGCCCGCCGGACATACAAGTCCGGCGGAGTTTTGCACTCACCTGGAAGAAAGGAACCCTTTATGAAAAACATTGCTGTAGTTGGCGTCGGATACGTCGGTCTGGTGACCGGCACCTGCCTGGCCGATTTGGGCCATCGGGTCGTGTGCCTGGATGTCAACGAGGAACGCATCGCCAATCTCAACAAAGGCATCCTGCCCATCTACGAACCGGGCCTGGAAGAAGTGGTGCGCCGCAACGTCAGCGCGGGCCGCTTGAAGTTCACCACGGATTACGCCGAAGCCGTGAACGGATCCAGCCCCGAGCTCGCCGCCGAGTATGTCTTCATCGCCGTGGGCACGCCCAGCGCGGTCGATGGCAAGGCCGATCTGGATTACGTGCGGCGCGCCGCCGAATCGATCGCCGCAGTGATGGATCATCCCATCATCGTCGTCAACAAATCGACGGTGCCGGTGGGCACGGGCGACTGGACCGCCGATATTATCAAGTCCACGCAGAAGCGCCCGATCAAATTCAACGTCGTCTCCAATCCGGAATTTTTGCGGGAAGGCAACGCCATCTATGACTTCCTGTATCCCGATCGGATCGTGCTCGGTTCGCTGGAGCGCGAGGCGGCCGAGAAAGTCGCGCAGTTATATCTGCCGGTACGCGCCACGATCATGATCACCGACCTGCGCACGGCCGAGATGATCAAGTACGCGTCCAACGCGTTCCTAGCCACCAAGATTAGCTTCATCAACGAGATCGCCAACATTTGCGAAGCGCTGGGCGCCGACGTGAAAGAAGTGGCGACGGGCATGGGCTACGACAAGCGCATTGGCCGCGCCTTCCTCGATGCGGGCATCGGCTATGGCGGCTCATGCTTCCCCAAAGATGTGTTAGCGCTGGCCCACATGGCCAAAGAGCGCGGACGCCACCCGCAGCTCATTCAGGCCGTCATGGACATCAACGCCGATCGGCGCAAGCAGACGGTGGACAAACTGCGCGAGCTGGTAGGTGGCTCGTTGCAAGGCAAGAAGGTCGGCATTCTGGGGCTGGCCTTCAAACCCAACACCGACGACATGCGCGACGCCCCGGCGTTGGAAGTGATCGATCTGATCGAGGCGGATGGCGGTCAGGTGCAGGCTTACGATCCGGTATCGATGCAAGTCGCCCGCCAGATCAAACCCGGGCTGGAACTGACGGTGAATGCGTATGAGTGTGGCGCAGGCTGCGACGCGATCGTCTTGATGACCGAGTGGAACGAGTTCAAGCAGCTCGATCTGCGCCGCCTGAAGAACCTGATGAAGAGCCCCATCATCGTCGATGCCCGCAACGTGTACGAGCCGGAATCCATGGCGGATATGGGCTTTAGTTACAGGGGCATCGGACGCGGGTATAATTATCGGTAAGACGCGTACTACGTAAGACGTAGATCGTGGTGCGTGGTGCGTGAGGCGTGAAGATGATTCACGAAGCACGTGTCACGCATCATTTTTTGAAAGTCCGGTGAGAAACCGGGTTTCTGCACGACAAGTGCGTATACAGTCCAAAACGAAGAAACCCGGTTTCTAGTCCTTAGCCCAGGAGATCCTATGCCCAAAACTACCACTCGCCGATCAACTCCGAAACGTCCCCCAGCGCGTGCGCGCAATGGCGTGCTAAAAACCGTGCTGCCCAACGGCCTGACCGTGGTGCTGAAGGAAAATCACAATGCGCCGGTGGCAACCTTCTGGGTGTGGTATCGCGTCGGTTCCGGGCGCGAACGCACCGGCATCACGGGCATCAGCCACTGGGTCGAGCATATGCTCTTCAAGGGCACGCAGAAATATCCCGGCCGCTCGGCCGATCAGATCATCTCGCGTGAAGGCGGTCAGTGGAACGGCTTCACGTGGCTGGACTTCACCACGTACTTCGAAACATTGCCTGCCGAGAAGATCGAGCTGGGGTTGTCGCTGGAAGCCGATCGGATGGTGAACGCCCCCTTCCGCCCGCGCGACGTGTCCTCCGAGCGCACCGTCATCATCAGCGAGAAGCAAGGCGGCGAAAATAGTCCGCGCCAATTGCTGGGCGAAGAAGTGCAATCCGCCGCGTTTCGCGCGCACGGCTACGGCCACGAAACCATTGGCCACCTGTGCGATTTGCAGTCGATGACGCGCGATGATCTCTACACGCATTACCGCACGTACTACGCGCCCAACAATGCAGTGGCCGTGGCCGTCGGCGCCTTCAAAGCCGCTGAGATGTTGAAGCAGATCGAGAAATCGTTTGGCAAGATCAAGCGCGGCCCGGCCATTGCGCCCGCGGTCGTGATTGAACCGGAGCAGCGCGGCGAGCGGCGCGTCACGGTGGAAGGCCCCGGCACCACGTCGTACATCGAGTTGGCTTATCACGCGCCCGCGGCGAAAGACCCGGACTTCCCGGCGTGCGTGGCGATGGATGCGATTCTAGCCGGCGCGTCATCGCTCTCGATCTTTGGCGGCGGCACGACCAATGCCTCATCGCGCTTATACAAAGCGCTGGTCGAGACCGAACTGGCGACGGACGTGGGCGGCTCACTCATCCCGACCGCTGATCCGTACCTCTACGGCCTCAGCGCCACGGTGCGGCAAGGCCATACACCACAGGAAGTGGAAGCCGCCTTCGACGCCGAGATCGATCGGATGGTGAACGAGCCGGTACAGACCGCCGAACTCGCGAAGGCGCTCAAGCAGGCGCGCGCTTCATTCGCCTATGGCAGTGAATCGGTCACCAATCAAGGTTTCTGGTATGGCTGGAGCGAGGTCTTCGCCGATTATCACTGGTTCGAGACGTATCTCGATCGGTTGGCAGCGGTGACTGTGGAAGATGTGCAGCGGGTGGCGCAAAAATATCTACGGCGCGGCAATCGCACCGTGGGCACCTATTTGCCGAAGTAAGGGAGGACGCATGAGCGTTGTCATCACGCTATCGGAACAGACCGCAAAACACCTGGCACACCTATCCGTGGCCGGCGTGCAAGACGATGACGGCAAAGTGCGTGCCCTGCTGGAAGTGGAATATCGCCAGAAAATGGCGCACGCCAGCCGCATCGACCTGGCGCTGCGTGACAAGTATCAATTGACCTTCGAAGAATTCTAACGTCAAAACATTGCCGCACAGCGCGGATACACTTGGGACGTAGAATCAGATGTAGCCGAGTGGGAATTTGCGCTAAGCAGTTGGCGCACGGCGCGTCGCCCATTGACCGAGTTATTGGGCAAGATTCCCAATGAAGAAAATTGATCTCCATAGAGTGTTAGGTTCATTGACGGCCTCGTCTGGACTCGAGGCTTCAGCCGGTTGGCTGGCACGGTAGCGGATCCGGCTAAAGCCTCGAGTCCGATGTCGTAAACTGACCTAGAATTCGCTCTCATCTGAACCATCACAGACTGCCCATCATCAACGAGGACACTATGCCTTTAGACAAAGAATCCATTCCCAATCCCGGCAACATTGTGCGCCGAGCATACGCCAACGGCATGACGGTGCTGGTGAAAGAAAATTTTTCCAGCCCGTCGGTCGTCATCGATGGACTGTTGCGCGCGGGCGCGGCCGATGATCCGATCGGCAAAGAGGGCCTAAGCAGTTTCACCGCGCACATGGTGATGCGCGGCACCGCACGCCGATCGTTCGCGCAGATCTACGAAGAGATCGAAGCGGTCGGCGCCACGGTCGATGTGGGTTCCAGCATCAACGTCGCGTCGTTCGGCGCGAAGTCGCTGGCCGAAGATTTGCCGTTAACGGTGGACATTCTGGCCGATGTGTTGCAGCGCGCCACTTTCCCTGAGGCCGAAATCGAAAAAGAGCGCGGCGAGGTGTTGACCGATCTGCAAGAACGCGCCAACAACACGCGCCGCATGGCAGGTCTGACCTTTCGCAGTTTGTTGTACCCGGAAGGTCATCCTTACAAGCGCAGCGTGCAAGGCTACACCGAAACGGTGTCCTCCTTCACGCGCGATGAGCTGGTGAATTACTATCGCACGGCGTATGGCGCGCAGGGCCTGCTGGTTACGATCGTCGGCGCGGTGAAGGCCGAAGAGGCGCTGCGCATTTGGGAAGATCAATTTGGCCATTGGATCGGCGCACAGGTCGATCGGGGTGCGCCGCCATCCGCGCCGCGGGTGACCGATCGGCGTGAGCAGCGCGTCGATATTCCCGGCAAGTCGCAGTCCGATCTAGTGCTGGGCTTTGTCGGCCCCACCCGAGCGGCCCCCGACTACCTCGACGCGCGCATGGCAAATTCGATCCTGGGCGTGTTCGGGTTGTATGGCCGGTTGGGTGCGCGCGTGCGCGAAAAAGGCGGACTCGCGTATTACTCGTACAGCCAACTGGAAGGCGGCCTCGGCCCCGGCGCGTGGCAAGTCAGCGCGGGCGTCGATCCGGCCAACGTCGATAAAGCGATTCCGTTGATTCAGGCCGAGATCAAGCGCATGATCGAGACGAAGGTCACGCCCACCGAATTGAAGGACAACAAATCGTACATGATCGGCTCCATGCCGATCGGGCTGGAGACCAACGATGGTGTGGCGGGCATCCTGTTGGATATGGAGCTGTACGGCCTCGGCCTCGATTATCTCGTCAACTATCCCGATCGCATCAATGCCATCACCGCGGCCAGTGTGCAAGCCGCCGCGCAGAAGTATCTCGACGCAGAGAATTTTGCGTTGGCAGTAGCGGGACCGCTTGGAAGCTAGACACTACGCGTGAAGGTTGGAGATTATAGCGAATTCCAGTTTGATTTACGGCTCAGTCATTCCCGCGAAGGCGGGAATGACACGGCACGGCGTAATACCATAAACCAACCTGGAAACCACTCTAGAGATTAGAGTTCGCCATTGTTAATTGATCATTGATCATTGCCCATGTTATCTACCGGCGTTGATATCCTACACATCCCTCGCATGAAAACGGCGATCGCGCGCTACGGCCAACGCCTGCTCGAACGCTGCTTCACGACCGCCGAGATCAAATCGTGCCGCGGGTTCGCGGAAGAATTCGCGGCGCGCTATGCGGCCAAAGAAGCGGTGAGCAAGACCTTGGGCGTGGGCCTGCGCATCATGTCGCCCTTCGGCGTCAAGTTCCACGAGGTCGAAATCCTGCCCGATCGGCTGGGCAAGCCGCACGTCCATTTGCACGGACATGCGGCGGAGCGCGCGCAGGAACTCGGCCTTACGGAATGGTCGGTGAGTTTGACGCACGAGAAAGAATACGCCGTGGCATTTGTGGTGGCGACGTCGCACTAGGGACAACCACGAATTGGGAATAAAACGACCGGAGCCGATCGAGACCAGCTATCCCGATCGGCTCCGGTTTGTTTTGTAGTGACTATACTGAGCGCGGGAACAAATTGCGGTTTTACGTGCTCTCGCTGGATGGTCACGTCCAGTGGCTAAACAGCGGATGTCCCCACGCGCAGCGGACTGCGAGCATAGACCGTTTAGGAATTCGCTCTAGTGCTTGCTCAACGTGGCTTCTGCATGAAACGGTGAAGTTTGATCAGACGCTGGACTATTTCAGACGGTGACAAAGTCTCGTCCACGATTTTGCGATCGATGGCGGCTTTGGGCATGCCGAAAATGGCGGAGGTCGCTTCATTTTGCGCGATGATGTGCGCTCCCGCCCGGCTCATGGCCGCCAGGCCGTCAACCCCGTCTTCCCCCATCCCGGTGAGCACAATGCCGATGGAACCGGAACCGCACACACGCGCCACTGATTGGAACAAGCGCGTGGCCGAAGGCCGCTGTCCAGCGATGGGCGCGGACTGATCGAGGGCCACGCTGCGATCGAGCGCCAGCGTCACATGCGTATCGCCCGGCGCGAGATAGGCCGTGCCCGGCTGCAACCGCGCGCCGTGGGTGGCCAGCGTCACGCGCACGGTCGATCGGGTGTTGAGCCATTCCACCAGGCCCGGCACAAACGCCGGCAAAATGTGCTGCACGATGACGATGGGGATCACAAAATCGGCGGGCAGCGATTGCAAAATCTGCATCAACACCGGGGGGCCGCCGGTGGAAGACGCGATGGCGATGACCTGCACCGAGCGTATGAAGTAGGTATGCAGCAGCGCCGTCAACGGCCCGACGTCGGAAGATTGCGTCGCAGCATCGTGCCGCAGCAAGAGGCGGGCACCCGCCAGAGAGCGGATGGCGGACAGCAGCTGATCGCGGACGGCGTCATAGTCGTCAACGCCCAGCCCTTTGGGTTTCTCGATGACGGATAGCGCTCCGACTTCAATGGCATTGAAGGCAATGTTGTAATCGGCGGCATAGACGCTGCTGGACACGACGACGATGGGGATGGGCCGCACCCGCATGATCTGCCGTGTGGCTTCCAGGCCGTCCATCTGCGGCATGCGGATGTCCATCGTAATCACATCGGGCCGCAGGCGCAGCGCCAGCCGCACCGCCTCCTGCCCGTTGGACGCCTGTCCTACCACTTGAATATCCGGCACGCCTTCCAGCATCGATGCCAGCAGCGTGCTGATGACGAGCGAGTCGTCCACAATCAAGACCCGGATGGGCGTTGATCGCAATGGTGCGGCTTGAAAGTTGGGGGCAATGGTGTTCATGGTCAATGAAATTATACAGCAATGTGGCCGCGGGTAAATCCTCCCGGCGGAAAATGGTCGTCGAGGCTATCGCCGGCATCGTTGGGAGCGTGTGTTGGAGAACGCGCCTCTCGGAATGGTCGGTGAGTTTGACACACGAGAAGAATACGCCGTGGCGTTTGTGGTGGCGATGTCGCACTAAAGACGACAACGAATTGAGAAAACAACGAAAGCAGCCGATCGAGACATCTCGCCTCGCTGGCTCCGTTCTGGTGTGGGTGACCCAATTCCGGAGTCGAGGCTTTAGCCGGACAAGTGTCAGTTGATCAGACCGGCTGAAGCCTCGACTCCCATGATAAACTTGCCTCTTGCCTCACGCATCCTGTTGTGTACACCCCGCTCCTGATCTTTTCTCCTAATCTCATATTCCGCTATACTTGTCGCTATGTCACAACGGCGCTATTTCTACCTGTTGTTGCTTATCATCGGTCTGGGCTTCGCGTTGCGCGTCTATCAACTTGACGCACGCCCTTTCTGGTTCGACGAAGGCCTCACGGTCGATCTGGCGATAGCTCCGCCCAGCTATGTGCTTGATACGATCGATCGCCCGCCCGTGTATTACCTGATACTGCATGAGTGGGTGAACCTGGCGGGCGTTAGTCCATTCGCGCTCCGCTTTTTCTCGGCATGGTGGGGCACACTGGCGCTGGTCTTCTTCTATTGCCTCGCACGCCAATTGGTGGATCGCCGGTTGAGTTTATGGGCGCTGCTGCTGGCGACGTTCTCGCCATTCTACATTTACTATGCCCAAGAAGCACGGACTTACTCACTAACGTTGACCCTGGCTTTGATGTCGTCTTGGGCACTGTTGGTCTGGTTGAAGCAGCGCCGGCTGCGTTTCTTGATCTTGAATGCGGCGGCGACGCTGGCTTGCCTGTATACGCATTACTCACTGCTGCTGCTGCCGCTGGCGCAGGGCATTTTCGTGCTGGTTGTCACGTGGCATGATTTTCAGCCGCCGGGCCGCTACCGACCCATCTCATCGACGCTGGGCGCCTACTTCTTGCCGCTACCATTTCAGCGGCCGCGCCACTTCACTCAGCTGAAACGATCGATGCAATGGATCGGCGCACACGTCATCGTCGGCCTGTTGTTTCTGCCGTGGCTGGTGTATGCGCAGCGAGGCTTGCCGGAATTGATCGCCCCGCACGTTGGACCTTCGCTGCTGGCCGGGTGGCAGCATGGCGCGCTCTTTGTGTGGACGACGCTGCTGCAATTCAGCGCGGGCGGCCCGGTGGCCTGGCCGATGGGCGAAATAATTGCGCTGGCCTTTGTCTTTTTGATCGGGCTGGGTCTCTTATCGCCCGATCTGCCCCGGCCCTCGCGGCTGTTCTTGTCGATCCTGCTGCTGATCCCGCCGCCGATCATGCTGTTGCTGCCGCGCACTTCGGTCTATTATGAGCCGAAATATCTGATCCTGATCACACCCGCGTTTTACCTGCTGGCCGTCGTCGGCGCGGCCTGGCTGCGACACATTATTCCGCACGTATTCGATCGTCGCCTGGCGGTCACGTTGAGTGTGACGCTGGCGGTCGGCATGGTGTTGATCGCAGGCCGCGCCGCAACGCTGACAGTTCCTGAGAGGCCGACGCCTGACTCGCTCATTGCGGAAGTGACGCCGACAACAGTCAAAGCCACGCCATTTCGTCCAGCACCGTATCCTACGGCGGTGCCATTCTTCAACACGACACCTGAACCCACAGGCCGGATCATCCAGTCTTTTTGGGCTGATGACGCAACCGACTACCGCAAACTGGGTCCGCTCAGCGGCGTAGCTGCCTCAGATGAAGGCAGTATGCTTTCGTATATCCATCCCGTCTCGAACTGGCCCTCTGGGGAGCAAATCGCGATCAGTCCAGATAATCACATTTACTTCTGGGGTTATCGATTCGAAGTCTACGATCCAATTCATGATGTCGTTGAAGGGATACCTCTGCCGTATCCCGAATCTTGGATCTATAGTCTAGCCATCGCGCCTGATGAGCGAGTGTATGGCGTAGCAACTTATGGCGGCTATAAAGATCGACATGACCAGCTATTTGTCTATGATCCAGCCACGCACGCGATCAGTGATCTGAGGGTCGTCAGCCCGACCCAATATCTAGTCGCTGGATCTAATGGCCTCCTCTATGGGTTTTTGGGCAACGTCTCTCTGGGCCAGAGATCGTTCAGACCACCCTACGTTTATGACGTCGTTTCAGACGAGACAGGAACTTTAAGCGTAACTATTCAACCGGGGGCGAAACTCACAAACGTTCATCCGATCTTAGGTGAGGATGGTCTCATCTATGGGACCGCCTACAGTTCCACTGGTTCAAGTCCTCCGCCATCATTTGTCTTCGCGTTGAATGTCACCAGCGGCACGATCATCACCGATCGCGTTCCAGCCAAGACTTGGGTTAGCTCCATCGCCTCTCGTCCCGGCGGCGGAGTCTATCTTGGTACCGATCGGGGGTTATGGACTTTCGATCCTGTCAGGCGGCAGATGGCTGCCATCCCTCTTTCACCAAACTATGATTCGCTGGTTGTAGCGGGACTGTCGATCCGTCGCAATGGACAACTTTACGGTATTGGCGCGCAGCCTGAGAGAGGCACCTATTTGTTCAGTTTCAATCCTTCCGCGCGGCAGATCGAGCGGCTGGAATCTTTTGGCATGTACCCCGGTTCTACCAGTCAGCTAAGCAGTAGCCCTGATGATCGAGCTTATGCGATGGCATTCGATAGCAAAGTCTATTACTATGAACCAGGCCAACACGTCTCGACCGGCACGCTTCTATCCCAGCCGATCGCGCCGATTGCGGTGGTTATGACGCGCACCTACATAAGCCAACAAAACGCCTCGGTGGAAGATTTGACCTGCGGAGCAGATAGCAAAGTCTACGGAGTGAAAACAACGCCCGCTAAAGAAGATTGGTTGTTCTGGTACGATCCCAGCCACCCTGGTCAAATCAATCAGGCAGCGCCTGAGGTGGCGCGCGAAGATCAACAACCTTTCACGGGTGGCACGACCATTGTCGCTTTGCCTGATGGTCGGCTGGTCGGCGGCACGCGCAATGGTCACTTGTTTGTGGTTCTCCTCAGATTGGTGGGAGAGATGAGCAAGTTTGATTGATTATGTGTTATCCTCGAGCACTCAGGAGGTAACGGATGAAGACGCCTTTGTTGCTGAGTGCACCGACCCGAGTCATCC
>Ga0182021_10000539_pt1 | contig 40953 bp, 41 predicted proteins | sample 612E3MmetaG_FD_120493 | JGI IMG/M metagenome (GOLD analysis project Ga0182021, IMG submission 120493) | Permafrost microbial communities from Stordalen Mire, Sweden - 612E3M metaG (Illumina Assembly) | ecosystem: Environmental > Terrestrial > Soil > Wetlands > Permafrost | place: Sweden...
AGGGAACGTGGTGATGGTTGATGAGTTCCCAACGGCGATGATTTCGCTGCCTGATTCCATTTGGGTAGATGTTCCAAAATAAAACCCTTAATATCAATTGATGCTGATTACCTTACAGATTGATAATAACAGGCTACTGCTCACCAATTTGTTTGGTAAGCTGTGCTGTGCGCCAAACCCACCACCTGGCAGGCCGTCTGCACCGAGCAGCCGTACACTTCCACCAGCGCTTTCGCCATCACTCTTTGTCCCGCAATGGCGAATTGGCATAACTCAATACTTTTTTTGAGAGTTCCAACTGCATGGTCAATTTCCCGACCATGCGCTCCAGCTCAGCAATCCGGACTTCTTTTTCCTGTACTTCTTTCGGCTGCTCGAACACCTGTACAGCTTTGGCAAGAAATTCCTGCTTCCAGCGCGATAGGACCGTGTCTTTGATGCCGTACTCTCGGCTGGCCTGGGCTAAACTTTTTTCTCCTGAAATTAGTTCCAGTACAACCTTGGCCTTGAAATCAGCACTGAAACTTCGTCTTGCGCGCATAGTGAACCTCGTTTCTGAACATCGATTCTACCCCTAAGGGTAGTGTCCAGTTTTATGGGTCCACTACAATGCGTTATTCGGTCCATGCATTTATGCTGACTTGAGTAGAATTTCATTGGTACCAATATTGATAGTCGGAACATCAGAAAGCACGTGAGTCATTAATCCGTAACGGGAAAACTGTATCTAGTATTCATATGCATCCGACCAAATTGCATCATACAGCAATTTTCCGCGGTCAGCCATTTCCTGAATCGTTAGTGAGCAAGTCGGGGGGCGTGATCTTTTTGTTTATAGTATACTGTGGAAGAGGTCAATGAAATCTGGGGTTTTAGTCAGGTATTTGACACCCCGCGGACTCTCTGATTTTTTTCTCTCGCCAAATATCCTTATATATAAGGTATTTTGCTGGAATAAACTTAAATTAGCCATCTGTAGGGCGGGTGGGGGTCGAATTTCTTCATGACACACTCAGGATTTCTTTATTTAGTATACAGCAAAATAGCCTTACACAGGTTATCCTGGATACTTTATGACCATAGCCTTTACTGGGTTTCAATAAAGATCACCCTATGCGCATCGCTTTAGCAAATGTCCTCATGAATCCCGGATCACCAGCTAATTCTATATATTTTACCTTCCTTGCCATTTCTTTTGCCTCTTCCCGCTTCTCCTCCGAGATCAAGGCAAGTTTTGCCCCCATGCCAGCTGCATTCCCAACTTGGTGGATTTTTTGCTCGGGTATATTTGGAAGCATCCCGATTGCAATTGCGCTGTGGACATCCAAGTAGGTTCCAAACGCACCTGCAAGGATGATTTCATCAATGTCATCCTTGGATAACTTATTTCTAGACAGGAGCACTTCAATCCCGGTCCTGATCGCCCCCTTGGCAAGTTGAAGCTGTTCAACATCCTTCTGCGTGAAGGTCACCGGGTTTCCACTTTCACTCCCCGGTACGATCACGAATTCACGTTCTTTTCCATCGCCCTTAACAAGCAGATGGTCAACCATTTTTCCTTGCTGATTGACTATCCCGTTTAGAAAGAGTTGTGCTAAGATATCCAGAATGCCGGAGCCGCATAGACCAATGGCAGGTGCATTTTCAATTGTTTGATACTTGATTTTTCCATCAATGATTTGGAAGCGTTCGATCGCCCCGTTCGCCGCCCGCATCCCATATTTGATATAGGCACCCTCAAATGCCGGACCGGAAGCGGTGGACAGGCTGGTAAAGATCCCATGGTCTGCCAGGCATATCTCGGTATTCGTGCCGATGTCGATGGCCAGGGTAACCCCGGCTTTGGTTTGCATGCCTGTCGCCAGAAGCATGGCAACATGATCCGCCCCGACAAAACCGGCGATATTCGGCAGCAGGTGCACATAAGCACCTGGGGCAGTGGAAAGGCCCAGATCCCATGCCTTGATATCCAGTGCAGAGGATACAGCCGGAACATAAGGAGCACGCCCCAGCTGCCTGACGGGGAGCCCCAAAAAGAGGTGGTGCATGGTGGTGTTCCCAACGACCACGATATTCACAATCTGGCTTGTGTGATGGTGGCCACCGGTGCACATTTCTTTCATCGCTTCGTTAAGCGCCTCGACGATGATGGTCTGGAAACGCCCGGCCATTTTGGGATCTTTCTGGGTGGCGGCCATGCGGGTGACAATGTCCTCTCCATATGCGATCTGGGGGTTCATCATCCCTTTGGTCACCAGGGTTTGACCCGATTCCAGATCCATAAGGTATAGGGCAATTTTGGTGGTCCCCAGGTCAATAGCTAAACCCAGGGATTTGGTTTTCTCAGGCATCACGGCGATGCATTCATGGTTGTAAAGGATGGCATTCACCCGCCATTGGTTGTCCCGCAGGACATCCGGGAGGCTGCGCAGCACAGCAAGATCAAAATCAATATCGGACACCCCATATTCTTCACGCAACTTGTCCGCCAGCCGCCCGGCATCCGATCGTTGATCGTCAAGGGAAGGGGGTACCATCACAAGGATATAGGATTTGGCGACAGGATCAGGGATAACGGGTATCTCCTGCCCTTCAACCTGGGTACGCTGGCGGGTTGTCAGGGATTCAGCCGGCACCCGCACCTTGCAGCCGGAGGCGGGGATTGCCCGACAGGCCAGGCGGTAGCCTTCGGCTAGTTTTTCCTGTGGAATGAACTCTCGTTCCGAATCTATAATGGGAGATGTTTTTCCCGTCAACACCTGGACGACGCAACTGCCGCAGGTGCCCTCCCCACCGCAGATATTAACCAGGTCAACACCCAGGAAGCGGGCGCACTCCAACAAGGAATCGTCTTTCCGGCATTCCCCGCGCCGCCCCACAGGTTCAAAGTCAATCAAGGGCGTCATTTTCGATCATCAAGATCGTAAAACATATCATATCCTCCCCAAAGGTTTGGCAAGCAATGCTCTTTTTACAATTGTCTTCCATCAACCTTAGGGATGTCTCTTTTATGCGTGTGAGTCCTGCACAGGTGTACTAATTCGGTATTGGCGCATAAAATTCCGGGTCTTCTGATCGCTGCCGAGGAAAATGTTAGCACACAACACGGAATACTTTAGCTGAGGATTTGTGGGATCGGTGATAGGCATATTCATACCCAGCATAACAGCGGCACTCAAGAAGTGGGCGTTAATGATCGGCCGTGCCGGCATTCCGAAGCTGACATTGCTGGCTCCGCCTGTGATATTGTTATTTGGGAATTCCATGCGCAGGCGGCGGGTCGTTTCAAGGGTAACCCGGGCGGCCTGATCATTGGCACCCACTGTCATTACTAAGGGGTCCAGGATCATGTCGTTTTCTGCCACACCAGCCTTGACCGCCGCATCCAATACCCGATGTGCAATTCTCAGACGATCGTCCGCATTGTCTGGGATGCCCTCCTGCCCCATGCAGAGTACGATCATGGGAACATGATAATTGGCAATTATGGGCAGATTCTCGGACAAAATCTTGTCTTCTCCGCCAATAGAATTTACCAGCGGGCGTCCAGGGCAGACTGCCAATGCCGCCTCGAGTGCACTTGGAACGCGCGTGTCGATGGACAGTGGCACACTGACTACCTCAGCAACCCGTTTGACAACTTCGGGCAAGATGACCGCTTCATCTAAGCCCTTACCGCCAACATTGACATCCAATATATCTGCCCCGGCTTCTACCTGTTTGATAGCCTCTCGGATGACATAATCCCATTCGCCATCCAGCAAAGCCTGCCGAAGGATTTTACGCCCGCTGGGGTTGATGCGCTCCCCGATGATATGCGCCTGGTCGCCCGGGCTGATGGAGATCGGGCTGCCGCGCCCCTGGAAAACCGTGCTCATGCGAACACTTTTTTGTTCTCAGGCTTCCATTCGCGCGCCTTGAGGATGACGTCCGCTTCCGGCTGGCCTTTCAACCACTCATCGAAGGCTTGGAACGCGGGCGGCTCGATCTTGACCGATGACAGGTCGGTGGCAATCGGATATTTGCCGAGCGTGCGTACGGTTTTCACCGCCGTGTGGATGTTCACGGGTGGGGTATCGGCCGGGACGTTGCCGATGAAGACCAACATCCGCCCATCGCGGCCCATGATGTCGATCCACTCGGCGATCTTGGCTATGATCTGGTCAGGGCTGCTGTCGCGCATGAAGCGCCCATTCAGCGAGGCCATGATGGGGAGTTGATGCCCGCCTTTGCCCTTTTGGAGGGCAAATTCCCGTAACCAGGTCATGTCCCAGTCCTGGGTGCGGCCCATGCCCGAGAAGGCAACATTCAGCGGCATGGTCTTGGTCGCTGCCTCCCAGCACTTGAACATGATTTCCTTATCGAATTTGGCGGGATCCTCCTCGCAGTAATCCCCGGCAGCTGTACCTGCCGCAACGGTCATGCCCAGTTCCTTCTTGCACTGCTGACGAAGTTTTAGGGCATAAGGCACCACCCACTCTTCTATCAGTTCAGGTGTCAGGTCCGGGAAGCACGCCCAAGCATCGGCGCCGTTGGCGTTCTTTACCCCGGCCTTGGCATAGGCCTGCATGTAGGGGTAGAGCACCCGGTCGTTCGCCCAGTCGAAGAGCGCCGTGGCAAAGCCTTTGTCGCGCTTTAAGGCCCGTACAGCCTTGGGATATCCCATCGCCTGGCAGAGCAGGCTCCAGTGCGAGCAGAAGAACCCCCCGGCAAACGGTCCGGGCGCTTTCTTCAAGAAGAGCTGGCCAACCTCAATCGCCATGGGGATGCGACCCTTGGTGGAATCCAGCGGCCCGATCTTGTCCAGGTCGGATGCCTCATTAATCAGTGGGTGGCTTACATCCACCGTGGGCATGGCATTATCGCTGTAGATCATCTTTCCACCCAGCGCCTCGACCTCAAAGTTGTAGGCATCCGCAATAATCGTGTCGCTATCGAAGCCGTACCAGCGGTCTACCGCCAGATGAGTGTCGACGAGCAATTCCGCGTTCCAATAATACAGGCGGGCCGGAACCTTGGCAACCGTCATGGCGTGGTCATGGATCTGCGGCCCAAAGAACGGGATCACGTCAGCGTGGTCACCCGTCATCGCGGCAATGACCCGTGCCAGCCCGCTCGGGTGGCCAAAGCGCAGGCCTTTGCCGTACAGCATACCGTGTACCATTTCAAGAGTTGAGTTAGCCATTTTTGCCTCCTACCAGTTCCAACGCTTTCTGCATGGCCACCATTGCATCCTTCCCCCACGCGTCCGCACCCACTTCATCCGCAAACTCCTGGCTGGTGGGTACCCCCCCGACCATGACCTTCAATCCATCTCGCAGGCCCTGCTTCTTCAGCTCAGCGATGACATCTTTCATCTCCAGCATGGTGGTGCTCATGTACGCCCCCAGCCCCAGGATGGCAGGCTTGTATTGCTTCACCACTTCGATGAATTTCTCCTTGGGAACATCAATACCCAGATCGATCACCTCAAAGCCAGCCGAGGTCAGCATGGCGCACACCAGGCTCTTGCCCAGGTCGTGCATGTCGCCCGCCACAACCCCGATCACGAACTTGTGCATCGGCTGACCGCCCCGGCTCGCTTTCAGTTGGGGCTCCAGCGGGACCATGGCGGCCTTGAAGGCATCCGCCGAGAGGATCACATCCGGTAGGAAGTATTGATTGGCCGCCCACAATTCCCCCGTCTTGTTGATACCAGCCACCACACCCTCGTTCAGAATGTCCAACGCGGGTAGGCCCTCCGCCAGCGCGGCCTCCACCAGTTTGGTAGCTTGTATGTCCTCCCCCTCCACAATGGCCTTCGATATATCACCATATTTATCCGACATAGATTGCTCCTTTCGTTATCGCAGACACGTCAACACCGTACCCACTGCAGAACTTTATTACATTGTAGCACGGTAGTCAATCCACCAGAGATAAAGTGAACGAACAATTCGCATTATCGCCGCACCATTGGACAACCCACCCACCCCCACCATTACCAACCCCCGGCACCAGTACAGGTGATCACCAAGATAAATAAAAAGGTCACGCCCCAACACCGGGGCGTGATTTTTTTGTTTATAGTATACTGTGGCAGAGATCCTTGAAAACTGGGGTTCCAGTCTAGAATTCGACACCCCGCGGACTCTCTAATATTTTTCTCTCGCCAAATACCCCTATATACAGGGATATTGGTTTGAAAATGCCTAAAATGGCTATAGGTAGGGCGGGTGGGGGTCGAACCCACACGGTGTCTCCACCGGCGGATTTTAAGTCCGCAGCGTCTGCCAATTCCGCCACCGCCCCATCGTTCGCTATTATACCGCAACCCTTTTTTTGATACGAGCATAGCGGGAAAAAAGATGAACCCAAAATGGAGACAACTGTCCTCTCACTATCCCTTGACCGATAACCTTGCGAAGCTCATCAGGACCGTCAAATTGCGGTAACTCCACGCAGGCTGTGCCCAGCTCAAATGCAGCATGGGCATCCGATCCAGCAGTACCCGGAAGGTTGTGCTCATATGCAAAACGGAGCGCTTCCTGGTTCGCTCCCGGTTTCATGCAGCGCGCATTGAAGACCTCGATGGCATCCACATAAGGGGCAATCTCGAGGAGATCATCCAGCACCCAGGCACCAGAACGGATATCAAAGGGGTGTGAAACGCTGATGAAAGCTCCCTGGTCACGTAAACGGTTTATGGTTTCCTGAGGGGATAGATCACGCGGGATCTCCTCGGTGACATAAGCAGCAAGGATCTCTCCCCGGGTGGTCTTGATCTCTTCCCCCACAATGATCAATTCCGGGTCCAGCACATGTGCAGCTAATGCTCCGGTGAGGGTGTTGTGATCGGTAATAATAACCCGCCCAATTCCCCGGCGCCGGCTTGTTCTCACCAGATTTGCAGGCTGAGCAAGGGAATCCTTCGAGAATAATGTATGGCAATGGAAATCAACTTTATAATTCATGATGATCTTTAGCAGAAAAAATGGAAATGTGATTGGTGTTAAAAGCTGAATGAGTATATACTTACTCAATCTTGATTGTCAAGGACCGATAACTACACATTTCGACTTATGGTTTCAACCATAATCATTATTGGTATGCGATTCTATCCAAAACATGCCCGATCCTGTTTATACCGATGACTAATCCCCCTCCTTCCGCTGTTACGGAAAATCGCATCTTGCATCATTCTTTCCCTGTCGTCGCGCTTGAATCAACCGTCATCACTCACGGACTTCCACGGCCGCAAAACCTCCAGCTCGCTCGTGATATGGAGCGCGTTGTCCGCGAGAACGGTGCCACTCCCACCACAATTGCCATTCTGGACGGGATCCTGCGCATCGGCCTGACTGCGAAGGAACTTGAGCAACTTGCCAACAAAGACAATGTCCGGAAGATCGGCCGGCGGGACTTTGCCACCGCTATTGTAAATAAAGAAAGCGGTGGTACGACCGTCGCCGGGACCATGTTCGCCGCTCATCGTGCCGGGATCAATGTTTTCGCCACGGGTGGCATCGGTGGTGTCCACGAGGTGGATACCCTGGATATATCGGCAGATCTGCAAGCCTTATCCGACACGCCAATGATCGTGGTATGTGCCGGAGCAAAGGCCATCCTGGACCTACCTGCGACCCTGGAATATCTGGAAACTATGTCTGTCCCTGTCATCGGCTACAAGACCGATGAATTTCCTGCTTTCTATTCCCGCCAAAGTGGACTGCCTGTAAGCGCCCGGCTTGATTCACCGGAGGAGGTTGTAGCATTTTCCAAAACCCATTGGGATCTTGGCATGAAAGGTGCCGTGCTCATCTGCCAGCCGCTCTCCAAAGAGGAAGAAATTCCCCGGCAGGAAGTGGAAGGAGCAATCGTTCTGGCCCGACAGGAAGGCCGCGAGAAGGGAATCCGAGGACAGGAGCTGACTCCTTTCCTGCTTTCCCGGATGGCTGAATTAACTGGAGGCGCCTCCTTGAAAGCCAACCTATCCTTATTGCTCAACAATGCCCGACTGGCTGCTCAGATCAGTAAGGAATTCTGGAGGCTTCAGGAAAATAAGGTCTGAAGCATACCAGGCTCCATGAAAACGATCTTCAGTAGGTGGATTCGCATGGAGGGGAATGAATTATCCTTTATCTTGTCGGCGTTTTGCTGGGCCAGCGTGTTGCAGTTGGAATATGTGTCCAGGTTGGTTTGGGGGTGTTGGTCAGGGTCAATGTTTTTGATGGAGTCCTGGTCAGGCTTGGGATAGGTGTATTCGTTGCAGTAGGTGGTTCGCCAACCACGCGAAATTCACCCAGCACTTTCCATTCTGTACCCACAAAGAAAACCAATTGATAGATCCCCGGCACCCATCGTTCGGCTGGTAAGGCCAATTCTCTTTGCCCCCAGCCGCCAGTACCACTGTCCCAGAGCAGGGTTTTAGATTGGTCTGGTATGACCTGACCATTTTGGTACCAAAGATAGGTCCATTGCACACCATCCACCATTCCATCATAGGAATAGGTCGCAATAACGTCACTAAGAGGGTTCTGGAAAACAGTTTGTGGATTAATCGGCTGAAAATTATTGACCAATACTGAAAACTTCAGGGGGCTGAAAACAGCACCGGGATTCGGTGTAATTAGGCTTTTGAACTGGGCTTCGTAGATGAGTGGCAGGAAGGGAGTACTTGTGACCGTGGGGGTATAACTATTTACCGGAGTCAGGGTGGTGGTCGGCGTCTCGGAGATCGTTGGGGTCAGGCTGATGGTGGGAGTCAGGGATATGGTCGGGGTCTGCGATGGAGATGGGCTGGGTGGAAAATACCGGTAAGCCACAGGTTCGCCAAAACGGCCCAGCAGCAAGGCGATCCCTACGAACACGATCGCGAAAAGTAATGTTCTCCAGCCTGAACCAACCTGTTGCCTGCGCAGGCGGTAATAGGCCACTGAGCGGCTCTTACGGATAGAGCGGAAACCGGACCAGACGCAGATCAATGCGCCCAGTACAGCAAAAATTACCAACAATACCAGGGCGTCATGGATATCGAGTTTCATTGGTTCTCTAACCAATTATACCTGCTTGACGTCCACTGAAGAACGTGCTACATTTTTCCCATGCTGGTTTTCCTTAAACTCGGTGGGTCCCTGATCACTGACAAGACCCGTCCATATACTCCTCGCCCTGAAAGACTGGACGATTTGGCTGCCCAGATTGCCGGAGCAATGCAGGACCATCCCGATGTGCAACTGATCCTTGGACACGGCTCCGGCTCGTTTGGCCATCAGGCAGCCAGCCGTTTCGGCACCCGCAAAGGTGTAGCCGGCGTGGAAGGCTGGCGAGGATTTGCAGAAGTCTGGTACCAAGCCTCGGCTCTCAATCGCATCGTTGTAGACTCTTTGCACCACGCTGGATTACCCGTCATCACCCTCTCCCCTGCGGCTTCCATCACCGCTCATGATGGAAAAGTTTCCAGTTGGGACATATCCCTGCTTATGACCGCCCTGAAGCAAGGCTTGCTTCCGGTCATCCATGGTGACGTAGCCTTCGACGATGAAAGAGGTGGGACAATCCTCTCCACCGAGGATTTATTTGTGCACCTGGCACGCAAACTCCACCCAAACCTTATTCTATTGGCGGGACTGGAAGCCGGTGTTTGGGAAGATTTCCCTTCGCGAACAAACCTTGTAAAGGAACTCACACCCCAAAACAGTGGAAGCCTATTACCGATCCTGGGGCATTCGGCCAGTATGGATGTCACCGGTGGGATGCAGACCAAGGTCTACGAGATGCTGGCGCTTGTAGAAGAGGTACCGGGCCTTCAGGTATTGATCTTTTCAGGTGAAGTGCCAGGTAACCTGCGACAAGCCTTGCTTGGTGACAATCCTGGGACGCTCATCCATCGTTGACAACAAGCCTTTCCTGGATTAAACTCTTTTCTTACTCCGCCAACCAATCAGGAGATAGGGGCATGTTTTCCCGTCAGGATCTTGAGGAAATTGAAGAACATAGCCTTGCGCCTTACGGTGTCTGCAGCAAGGATTCGAAAGGTCGTGCTAATTTGGATAACGAACCGGATTATCGTACGGTGTTCCAGCGCGACCGAGACCGGGTATTACATGCCAAACTGTACCGCCATTATCGATGGTAATAATGCAGGTAAAAGCTGAACACATCATTACCGACCTTTTCAATGCCTATCATCTCGAACCATCCATACTTCCTGACCACGTCCAACAATGGATTCCATCGCGTGGGCTGGAGCGAACCATCTGCAATTACATCCCCGGAGTGACCGATCGCTTTGCCATTGAGGAACATGCCCGCCTTCATGATCCCTACCTCCGGCCATGACAATTGATCGAGAGCCTTATGCCAAAAACACAACCTACCTACCTGACCGCCGATGGTGCAGCGAAAATTGAATCAGAACTCAAAAACTTAAAAGGTCCGCAACGCGAAGCCCTAGCGCATCGCCTGCGGGATGCCATCCAGAATGGAGATCTTTCAGAGAATGCTGATTACCACAAAGCCAAAGAGGATCAAGGTTTCCTTGAAGGGCGTATTCAGGAACTTGAATTCATCCTGCGGAATGCAGTGATTGTTGAAAAAAGCAGCGCCCCCAAGAGCATCGTCGCGGTCAATGTAAAAGTGACAGTCCAGGAACAGGGTTTTGATCCCGAAGTGTTCCACATGGTTGGCGCCACCGAGGCCGATCCACGCACGGGGAAAATATCTCACGAATCTCCTATCGGTAATGCTCTCATGGGACACCGCGTCGGCGACATGGTCGAGGTGGATACTCCGAGTGGAAAAATAAAATTGAAGATCATGAATATCGAGTAAATAAAAATCGGCGATCCTCAAGGGTTGCCGATTTTATCGATGTTCTAATCTTGTCAACCGGTAGTATACCGGTTAAGCCGGGGGGAGCATTTTCGGCCAAACTGCGATCTCGAGGGTGAGTCGTTCAAAGTAGCTGTTCTCAGGCAGCGCACCCTGGCCATATTCCATATCTGTAACGGTTGCAACCAGCTGGAGCGCAGCCGTTTCCAGGGTTACCTTCTTGCCACGATCCACCATGAATGGTTCACCTTTAGCCTGAAGGCGCTGGAATGTGGGTGCATCGTTAAAAGCGTGGGAGCTCATTAATACCTTAGTGACAGTCTGGATATCATTCTTGTCGAACAACCAGACTTCAAACGCCGTCACCTTTTTGGGTTCGCCAACACCGATCGTTTCAGAGATGCCTATCCCACACTCCCCGAGAAATTCACCCGATGGAGAGTCTATGCTGAAAGAATCATCAAACAGGTCATCTCCCATCACATAAGTGGTCATAAATTGGGAGATCGGTTGCTCTTGGCCGGATGCGGAATAATCCGTCATTTCGGATTGCTTGGTCAAATCAATCGCCTGGGTGGCGGGGGTATCTGATGTCCGATTCTTGAAGAGCGGGATCATGTATTTGAAAACAGCAAACCCGAGTATGCCAAGTACGATGATCGCAATCAGAATGATCAGTATTCCGGTCATCGAATTTGACTTTCCAGAAGTCGATCCCCCGCCAGGAACAGGCGTTATTGCCGATGTGGGTTTAACTACATTGGAGAAGGTCTGGAAGGCATTCTGATCCGGATATCCAGCCTTGACCCTGTTGAGAACGGCTGGTCCGTCCGCGCCGAGTGCCTGATAGCGCTGGATGGCCAGATCATTCACAGGATTGCGCACAAATGAATCTACAGCCATCCGGAGGTAATCGTTCTGGTAATCTGGCTGAAGAGAAGATGGGGCGGCATTCGTCCATTGAACAGGCCATAATCCCCACCCCAGCACAACCAGACCAATGAACAACCCCACGATGAGACCAAGTGCAGCCGCCACGATGGGTTTTTTTATGGTAGCAAGGATATTCACATTCTCCTCCTCTCAATAATCGAACCGGTAGCCTGATTATACAGATACTTTACTGATTAGCCAACACCTATTTTTGCTACATTAATAGTCATATAATAACCAGTGTTCTGGGTCCGGAAAGACCCTGGAGGAATAATGTTTTCCCAAGCCAGAACACGGCTGTAACAACCACGTATTGAACCAAACTATGCATTCTCTGGAATAACATCCTCGAGCAGGAAGCTTTCTTCACAATTTAAACACTGGGCTTCACGTTTATTGGTTATTACCAGCATCCCATTACATTTAGGGCAGGGTTTTGCCAATGGTCGCTTCCAAGAAGTAAAATCACAATTAGGGTAGTTGGCGCAACCAAAGAAAGTGCGGCCTTTGCGCGTCTTGCGTTCCACGATCTCTCCGTGGTCCTTTGGACACTCGACACCGATTTTTTGGAGCCAAGCCTCGGTATGGCGGCACTCTGGAAAACCCGAGCACGAAATGAATTTACCGTACCGTCCATACCGGATCACGAGTTCCTTTCCGCACTCCGGGCAGGCGCGTCCGATCGGTTCCGGGCCGGTCTTGGTGACCGGCATCTCTGACTGGGCCTTTGCCACGGTAATGGCAAAGGGTTGATAGAATGTCCTCATCACCTTTACCCAATCTGCCTTGCCTTCGGATATTTTATCAAGGTCTTCTTCCATTCGGACGGTAAAGCCCAGTGAAACAATCTCTGGAAAGTATTGCATCATAAGATCATTTACCAGTATCCCGGTTTCAGTTGGGATCAGGCGTTTTTCCACGCGTTCCACATAACCCCGCTGCTGAATGGTGGAAATGATCGGGGCATATGTGGACGGGCGTCCAATGCCATTCTCTTCCAGGGAGGCTACCAATGAAGCTTCCGAGAAACGCGGCGGTGGCTGGGTGAAATGCTGTTCGGGGATAAGCCGTACAAGGTTCTGTTTCTGTCCTTCTGCGATCGAAGCCGGGATGCGGACATTGATCTCATCATCTTCCTCGGTTTTCTTGTCCTCATTCTTAGCTTCTTCATACACAATTCGGAAACCCGGGAACTTGACCGATGATCCAGCCGCACGCAGGGTGTAGCTGTGTTCGGATCCGTTCCCGGTCACATCTACCGAGAGAGTATCAAACACCGCGGATTCCATTTGGGACGCAACAAAACGCTGCCATACAAGCTGGTAAAGTTTGAACATGGCCGGTTCAAGAAAAGGCTTAACCTTCTCTGGATCGCGCATGATTGAGGTTGGGCGGATGGCTTCGTGGGCTTCCTGCGCACCAGCCACTTTTTTCGTATACTCGGGAGGTTTTTCAGGCAGGAAATCATTTCCATAATGAGCGGAAATATATGCCTTGGCCTCGGTGCGCGCTACTTCTGCAATGTTGGTTGAATCTGTGCGCATATAGGTGATAAGGCCAGTCGTGCCACCTTCACCCACATCCTGGCCTTCATAGAGTCCCTGTGCCAGACCCATCGTCCGCTTGGCGGTAAAACCCAATTTCCGCGAGGCATCCTGCTGGAGCGTGGAGGTGATGAATGGGGCTTGCGGTTTTCTGCGCCTTTCACCTCGCTTCACCTTCGTGACAACATAAGCTGCTTTTTCCATGTCCATCAGGATAGGTTTGACGATTTCTTCCCGACCCAGTTCGGGGTCTTTTTCGTCGATCTTCACCAGTCTGGTAATGAAGTTTTGTTTCTGGGCTTCCGGTCTAAGCTCCGCACCGATGGACCAGTATTCAACCGGGTTAAATGCTTCAATCTCTTGTTCGCGCTCCACGATCAACCGCAAAGCCACGGACTGCACCCGTCCTGCTGAAAGACGGGAACGCACTTTCTCCCACAAAATCGGACTGATGCTGTATCCGACCAGGCGATCCAGAATTCGCCGGGCTTGCTGGGCATTGACCAGATCCATATCAATATCCCGCGGGTTCGAAAATGCCTCATTAATGGCATTTTCAGTGATCTCGTGGAAAACCACCCGTTTTGCAAGTTTTGGATCGATCGCAGCTGCTTCCAGCAGGTGCCAGGAAATGGCCTCCCCTTCACGATCAGGGTCGGTGGCCAGGAAGATCTCTGCGTGTTCCTTCGCCAGTTGTTTGAGTTCCTTGACCACCGCTTTTTTTTCATTCGGAACACGATACTTTGGCTGGAAATCGTTTTCCACATCCACTGAAAGCTGGGAGCGCAACAGGTCCCTCACATGACCCACTGAAGCCCGCACAGTATAGCCTTTACCAAGAAACCGCCCCACCGTTTTGGCTTTGGCCGGGGATTCAACAATGACCAGTTTACCAGTGCGGTGTTCCACCTTTTCAGGTTTGATCATACCCTCATGGGCCGGGGTCCTTCCCGTGCGGTAAAGAGCCGTCCCGCACACACCACAGGTGCCGCGGGTGACTGGGGCACCAGAAGCATTGAATAATGCCTGAGGGTTTACGATTTCTCTTTTGGTTTTGCATTTCATGCAATAGGCTTCCATGACGTACCTCCTACAGGTATTCTTCCCGGTTGGAATTCTTCAGATGTTCGATGATCATTCGAACCTCCTGGGTCTGGCCGCGGCGACAAACCAGTAGGGCATCCTCTGTATCAACCAGAATCAAATCATCGACGCCGATAGTGACGACCAGTTTCTTCCCTGCCGAATACACCAGTGAATTATGTGTGTCGAACGACAAATGTACACCGTTGATGACCACATTTCCATCTCCATCCGGGACGAGTACTTCGAAGAGCGAATCCCAGGAACCTACATCGCTCCATTCCAACCCACCCGCTGGTAATACAGCGGCATTGTGGGCATGTTCCATGATGCCGTAGTCGATTGTTTCTGATTTTATGGGCAACCACTCGGACTTTAGGCAGGTTCCCTGCTCCGGGTTGCCCCAGGTCTCACCGATGCGATCGAGGGCAGCTTTCAAATCTGGCATTTGACGGGAAAATTCATCCAGGATGCAGTCTGCACGCCAAACAAACATCCCCGAATTCCATGAATAATCCCCGCTTGCCAACATAGCACGGGCCTTTGCCTCATCCGGTTTTTCTGTAAATTGCGCCATCCGGTAAACCGGGTAATCAAACTTCTCCGCCAGATCGTTTCCACGTTGAATATAACCATACCCCGTGGCCGGGAATGTCGGGGTTATACCAAGTGTCACCAGGTAACCCTTATCTGCCACTTGCATAGCTATGCGCATAACGCTGTGGAATTGATCAATGTTCCGAATGAAATGATCGGATGGTAGAACGATCATCACTGCATCCGGGTCGCGTTTCAATAGAATAGTTGCAGCCAAACCAACAACCGAGGCTGTCCCGCGTGGTGCGGGTTCGACAAGGTAATTTACCGCCGGGATTTCGGGAACCTGACTTTTAAGTACCTGTTCCTGTTCAGCCGTGGTAACAATAAAAATATGTTCCGGCGAAATAAAACCGGCGAGACGGTCCAGGGTGTTTTGGAAAAGCGTTCGCATCCCGATAAGTGGCAATACATGCTTTGGATGTTCCCTGCGTGATATGGGCCACAAACGGGTTCCACCACCGCCAGCCATGATGACAGCATAAGTATGATTCATACCTTTTACCTTATACTCCGCTTCTTCACTACCTGCCCAAGGATTTATCCCGCCAGGCCGGTTGCGTGTTGTTCCATCGCAACAAGGCTTGCTGAATCTTGTTCATTCGGCAGACCGGAAAGGTTGCGTACTTCATCCAGATGGAAAGGATCACGGGTCAGGACATTCATCAGTTGGGATCAATCTCGTCACAAGGTATGGTTTTCCGGACAGATCTCAATCCATTGACACTCTATGGTTCATAACGTCCGGGAGGCGAGGAGCTCAAAGCGGAAGGTTTGCGTCTTGTGAAATAAGTTGGTGTATACCTGAACACTGTTGAACCAGGATATTTCCTGATGCTGTAAAGACCTCGCTTCCCCAGCCCTGGGAAAACAAGGCAGCGCAACAGGTGCCACTGGTATCTCCAGCTTCACGCTCCACAGCCGCCATTACCAGTTTGGGACGATCCGGTTGTGCGGTGCAAAGTTCATGCTCACATCCGTGGTCAGGAGTGCATCCACCCGGATTTTCAAGATCAGAATAAGGTCATTAAAATGGTTTATGAGCGCTTGTAAATGGATTGCCCATTGCCTGTGACTGAATTGAAGGCGACCCAATGATTTTTATTCGCTTCATTATCGATCGAATACCGTTGGTTTAACGTCATCAGTCCATCATGAATGATATGCTGCTGTATTAACTAATGCCGGGTTTCATCATCCTTCAACCCCGGTAGTAAACGCACCATCATCGTTTTTGCATTCAGGTCAATTTTTAGCACCACATCCGGTATGGCAGGAATCAGGAGTTCAGTTCCCGCCGATTCAGTCACTACATACACATCATTGGCACCGGTCTCCACGATCTCTGTCAGTATACCAAGAGGCTCGTCCGATTCATTGATTACATTGAGTCCCAATAAATCATGGAAATAGAATTCACCCTCCTGCAGTTCATGCGCCTCTGAAGCCAAAACGGACAATACTCGGTTTCGGTAGCAGCCTGCTTCCTCAGGGTTGGTGATGTCCTTGAATCCCAATATGAGCCCTTCATTATGCGAACGTCGGCTTGTAATCATCAATGGTTTATTTTCGGGGCTGACGTAAACTGTTTTCCCGGGCTGGAGTTGTTCAGGGAAATCGGTGTATATTTCGACCACCAGTTCACCGTGGACCCCGTGAGGACGGCGCACTTTTGCTACTGCCAAAAAAGCAGGCCCGCCAGCAGTTGGCGAGCCCGCCGGTGGCTCTTTATCAGCAGACATGCGGCTAAGGTTCCACCACGTCAAGCGTGACCTGGCTGCCTTCGCGTTCAGCTGCCACGCGAAGCAAGGTCCGGATGGCATTCGCCACCCGTCCGCTCTTGCCAATGACCCGACCCATGTCGTCTTTAGCCACGCTCAGTTCCAGGGTGACACGGTTTCCGTGACGGATCTCATCGACACTGACTTCTTCCGGGTGATCTACCAGGGATTTGGCTATATATTCTGTGAGGTCTTTCATGGTATCTCAGTCTTGGTGGAGTAACAGCTTGACCTTACTGGAAAAACCGTTATCCTGAATTACTTGCGGGTTTTAGGGCTGATGATGCGTTCTGCTTTGGCTTTTTCCACCTCGGCCATCAGACTCTCTACAGGCTCCCCCGCCTTGAAACGTTTATAGCGCTCATCGGTACCGGCAGTTCTGAACAACTGTGCAACAGACTCGGTGGGTTGGGCGCCTTTGTTCATCCATTCGTAGACGCGGTCTTCCTTGATGATCAATGTCCCAGGCTGGGTGCGTGGATTGTAGAAACCCACAATTTCCAGGAAACGTCCATCTCGTGGGCTTTCTTTATCCGCAATAACCAGGCGATATGACGGCTGGCCTTTCAGGCCAGTGCGACGAAGACGAATTCGAACCATCAGATATTTCTCCTTGAATCGATTTCAAATTTTAGGCATCAGCAAGCCGCAGAGTGAGGGTCAGAAAGGAGTGCGCATTGCGGTGCTGAGAACCTTCAGTTAAATTAGCGCCAATGATGCGCTGAACTTCTATTTTACCTCATCCGAACAAATGTGACAGACCACGTCCGCCGGTTTTTTGCAATGTCCTGAATATTTTTTGCATCTCCCTGAATTGTTTCACCAAACGGTTAACATCCTGGACCTCAAGACCAGATCCCCTGGCAATACGCCTGCGCCGGCTGGCATTCAGGATGTCAGGGTTACGTCGCTCGGTGGGGGTCATCGCATTGATGATGGCCTCGGTTCGTTTTGTGGAACGGTCCATCTCTTCGGGGGAGATATTACGCGCCGCCCGTCCCATATCCCCGGGAAGCATATCGATCATTTGACTCATCGGGCCCATCTTCTTCGATGAGCGTAGCATTTCGACCAGGTCTTCCAGTGTGAACTCGCCACTGGCGAGACGTTCTGCCTGCTTTTGGGCCTGTTTTTCATCAAAAGCTGCTTCGGTCTTTTCGATCAAACCAAGCATATCGCCCATACCCAGAATTCTGGAAGCCAGTCGGTCCGGCTGGAAGGCTTCCAGCGCATCCAGTTTTTCTCCGGTACCAATGAACTTGATCGGTACACCAGTTACCGATCGAATAGAGATGGCCGCACCACCCCGCGAGTCACCATCCATTTTTGTCATGATGATACCGCTCAGCGGGATGGAATCCCGGAAGCCTTCCGCCACATGCAAGGCCTCCTGACCGATCATCGCATCCACCACCAATAAGACCTCAGCGGGCGGCACATTCCGGGTAATCGCCTGGAGTTCATCCATCAAGGTCTCATCCAATTGAGACCGGCCAGCCGTGTCCATGATGACAACCGTAAAGCCTCCATTCCGGGCTTTTTGGAAGGCACGCTTTGCCAGTTCAGGCGGTTTGATACCGGCCTCAAAATAGACCGTCGTATCCAATTGCCTGCCCAATGTCTGCAACTGTTCCACCGCTGCCGGCCGATAGGGATCACCAGCTACCAGGAAAACGCGTTCACCCCTTGAGCGCAAGTAATTTGTCAATTTCCCGGCTGCAGTTGTTTTCCCTGAACCTTGCAGACCGACCAGGATAATGACATGCGGCTTCTCACCGCTCAGCTTGAGTTCTGTCGGTTCGCCCAGGGTGGCGACCAGTTCCTCATTAACAATTTTAATGACCTGTTGACCCGGGTTGAGGGCCTTCGAAACCTCCGCTCCAATGGCACGAGCCCGAACGCGGGCAATGAAATCCTTGACCACATTGTAATGAACATCGGCTTCCAGCAGTGCAAGGCGTACTTCCCGCATCGCCACGTCAACATCAGCCTCGGAGAGTTTCCCGCGTCTACGCAGTTGATTAAAAAGTTGATTAAGCCGGCCGGTCAATGTCTCGAACACGTGATCTCCCGTTAAAAAAGCAAATGCCCGAAGGCGAAGGAATTTTAGCCGATATTCGGTGGATGGTCAAGGAAAAGCGCGCCCAATCGAACCTACCAGGGTTATATCTCACGCGTGACTGTCTATTTCTACGGCTCTGCCAAAGGAGAAACCATGTCGAAAGTTGCAGTAATCACTGATAGTACGGCTTATATACCGGATGCACTGTTAAAAGCCTACCATATTACCGTTACACCACAGGTTTTAATCTGGGGGGATGAGACATTCCATGACGGAGTGGATATCCTGCCAAATGAGTTCTATACACGGCTGGAGACAGCCAAAATCATGCCGACCACTTCCCAGGTTCCTATCGTGGTTATGAAAGCTGAATTCGAGAAGTTGCTGGAAGAGGGGTATGAAGTTCTGGGAATTTTCCTGTCTGCAAAGCTTTCTGGAACAATGCAATCCGCTACTCAGGCTGTGGAAATGCTGCCCAAGGCAGCCGGCAAAATTGCCATTGTCGACTCCAATTCCACGGCCATGGCGATGGGGTTTCATGTACTTTCGGCTGCCCGGGCTGCACTATCAGGAAACAATCTGGCAGAATGCCGGAAACTGGCAGAAGAGGCTCGCAAGCATACGGGTGTTTATTTTGTCGTGGACACATTGGAATTTTTACGTCGTGGCGGCCGCATCGGTGGTGCCCAGGCATTGTTGGGCTCGGCTTTGAATATCAAGCCACTACTGGAGCTCCGGGATGGGCGTATCGAATCTGTGGAAAAAATACGCACCAAGAGTAAAGCGATCGAACGGATGATTGATCGGATAGCCGAACAGGTTGCTGGCCGGACCCCCTTCCGCCTGGCCACGTTACATGCCAATGCTGAGGCCGAGGCGCACGCGGCACTTGAAACTGCACAATTGCGCTTGCAGCCGATCGAAACAGTCTTCGCTTCTGTTTCCCCCGTCATCGGAGCCAATGCTGGTCCCGGTACGATCGGTCTGGCATATATGGCCGGGATGTAAGAACGATCCTTTTACTGATCTGACTTATTCGTGCGATCCAATACAACGGACCCATATATTTAATAAGACACGGATTCACGATAACGCGTTTCGATTGACGGTTCTCCACGAAAAAGGTATAATCCGCCCTCGGCCTAAAATAAGGAATAAATGGAGTAAAAAAAATGGAAACAACAAACGCGGCGCCGGAAAGCGCGCTGCAACCGAAAGCACATCTCAAGGGCAAAGTGATAAAAACCACCATTGCAGGGGCTATTGTGGACATCGGTCAAAAATTACCCGGTGTGATCCACATCTCACAATTGCAGAAAGAAACAGTCAATCGTGTCGAAGATATCGTCCAGGTGGGCAAGGAAGTGGATGTCTGGGTTAGGCGGGTCCATGATGACCGAGTGGAGCTGACGATGGTCGAGCCATTGAACCTAGAATGGCGCGAGTTGAAGCCGGACATGCTGGTAAAGGGGAAAATCACCCGCCTTGAAGCTTATGGTGCCTTCGTGGAGATAGGTGCCGAGCGCCCAGGGTTGGTTCATGTAAGTGAGATTTCTCATGATTATGTTAAAAATCCGTCCGAAGTCTTGAAAGAGGGCGATGAAGTTGAAGCTAAGATCCTGGATGTGGATCGCCGCAAGAAGCAGATCCGCCTGAGCATCAAGGCCGCCCAGCCCGAACCAGCGGAGGTTATTGCTGATTCTAAAAAGGATGAACTACGCAAGGGACGGGGTAAAAAAGCCAACAAACAGGAAGAGATCACCGAGGAACCCGCATCAAAAGAGCCTGAATTGACTGCCTTCCAGATTGCCTTCCAAAAGGCACAGGAACGCGCCGGAGATAAAAAGAGCGTAACCCCCCGGGGTAAAAAGACAAAAAAGGGGCTCAAGGATGAGCAGGAAGAGATATTTAACCGCACGCTTGAGAACCGGATCACCTCAAATTAATCCATGGTAAGCATTAACCAATTAAAACTGACAGGTTGAACCTGTCAGTTTTAATTTGGGTGTCCCCTTCTCTTGTCTGAGCCTTTATTGAAGATAAACGATCTAAAAGTTAAAACTTTTGCCCTTTAGCCTGCATCTCGTCCAGGAACTTCTCGCGGTTGGCTGAACGGGCGGTTTTGCCGCTCGAGGTTTTAACCAGCCAGTGCGTATCCACCAGATGTACATATCGGAGCGCAACTGCTGAGCCGCGCGTAATAGTGGTGCGGACATCTTCAGCAATTTTCTGGCGTTTGCTGATATCGCTCGTTTCGACCTCGGCCACCAGCACCACATCCTCAGTACCGGTGATATCGTTAAATACGCCAAATGCCGAGGCCCGTCCAGCATGAATACCGGAAACTTCGAATGCCAGTTGCTCGAGATCCTGTGGAAAGATATTCTTCCCGCCGACGATGATCAGATCCTTTTTACGACCGGTAATGTATAGTTCACCATCCACCAGGTATCCAAAGTCACCGGTCAGGTACCAGTCATTGAGAAAGGCTTTCTCAGTGGCATCCTGACGGTGATAATACCCGGTCAGTATGCAGTCGCTTTTCAATACCACCTCTCCAACAGTCCGGTCAGGTAGCGGATGACCCCCGGCATCCAGGATGCGTACGGCTGTATTTGGAATGGTCTTCCCTGCTCCAAGCATCCGCACATATGGCATATTCAACCTGGCAGGCTCCGCCACTTTGTTGATCTGGAGACTGTCACGATCAATGTCTTCAAAAGCAACCGGGCCATCCATCCCCCCCTGAGTGACAGCAAAGACGTTCTCAGCCATTGCATAGCAGGTGACCAGAGCCTCCGGTCGTAGACCCTGTTTCTTGAAGCGTTCGTAAAAGACCCGGAGCGAGTCCCAGCGCATCGGCTCAGAACAATTCGAGATGGCTCGCCAGGAGGAAAGGTCCACACCTTCGAGGTCGCGTTCACGGATTTTTTGAGTACAGAAATTGAAGGCAAAATTTGGCAGCCAGGAGAGTGTCCCCTTGTAGCGAGAAACAGCTTGAAGCAGACGATAGGGGGCCCGGACCCACTCGAAAGGTGACATGATTACCAGCGGACGGCCCAAAAGAATCGGCATCAGCCAGCAGGCGACCAGGCCCATGTCATGATAAAGTGGCAGCCAGGACACGAAAATGTCGTCCGGCTGCAAATAAATGGCCTCGCTGTAATCCTTCAACTGGTTGAGCACAGCCTGGTGCGATAGTGCCACGCCTTTTTGAAGACCAGTAGTACCTGATGAATGCTGGAGCAGGACAATATCTTCCGGTTTTCTTTTCAATCCCCCAAAATCTGCAAAATCGGGTTCGCCGGGATCGTCAACCTGGTTACTGACTATCACCACCTTGATCGATCCTTCACCTGGTTTGACCACTGCATGCACATCCGCCACGAAATCCGGGTAGGTAACGATGGCTGTCGGTTTGGTTACTTTCACCAAAGCCGCCAGGTTTATGTAGTAGCGCTCTGGAAGTAACTTCTCGGTCAGAAAAGGCATTATCGATGGGATCGCTCCGTACAGGATCGCTCCAAAATAAGCATAGAGCAGGTCAATACCATGTTGAAGGATGAGAATGACCACTTCACCCGGTTGGATGCCTTTTTTTTGAAACGTTCTAGCATAGCCAGTTGCGCCATAGATCAGTTCACGGTATGTCACGGGACGATCAGGCTGACCACCGTGAAGGATGTATACAGAGACCTGGTCAGGATTCCGCTCATAATGCTGCTTGAGAAGATCGGAAAATGTCGGCATATTATTGTTTTTCCCGGACAGGATGATTGCCGAGAAAGGCAATCATTATCTGCGCGATTCGATCAAGGCCACAAGCTGATCCAGCGTGTCAAATGTGCTGGCGCTCAACTCGAAATCGTCTATTCGGACCCCAAATTTCTCCTCAACAAACAAACCCAGGTCCACCAGGTGGAAGGAGTCGATCAACCCGCTGGAGAGAAGGGCCTCATCCGGCCGGATAACACGGTCGGGCTGCTTGAGGAGTTCGCACCCGATATATTGGGACAGTTGGTTCAGAACATCATGACTCATGGTTTATCCTTTTATTTTTTTATGGTTCCAGACCAAGGCAAGAATGCGGTGAAACTCTTTATATCAATGCTGCTATCAAGAACAATCCGGTTCAGGTAGAACAAATTGAATGGTCCCTGGATTGATGATGTTCCCAAACCCATAGCAGCCTCATACCCGTATTTGCTGATCTTGCTCATCATGCTTTCGTTTGCAGCACCGAACGGATAGGCAAAGGTGTCTATCGGCAGGCCCAGCTCTGCTTCGAGGTCCAGGCGGGATTGGACCGCCTCTTTCCATAACAGATCCGGGTTATTCACCAGATTGGGATGACTCATGCTGTGGTTGCCAACTTCCCAGCCGGCCGCGACCATTTGGAGTATTTCCGCTTTGTTCAGATAATCCTTAGAACCGAGCCTGTTGCTGACGATGTAAAGGACCCCGGTGAACCCCAAACGTCGCATGATGGGAAAGGCATTCGTATAATTATCTTCATTATTATCATCAAAAGTGATCACAACCGGGTGCGGTGGCAGAGCTGCACCGTGAGTGATAGCCTGCACCAGAAGCGAGATGGGAATCGTCGTATAACCCCAGTCATGCAAAAGGTCCATTTCGGTTTCAAACTCAGCAGGCGAAATGAAATATAAAGTAGGCGGGTCGATATCCAAAACGTGATGATAGAGAAGGATGGGACAGGTCACCCGTCCTGCCGGGTGGAACACCCAGCTGGGAGCAGGCGTTATGGTGGCTGAGGCGGTCGATGGAACCATTGTCGGGGTAAAAGTGCTTGAAGGAGCAAGCGTTTCTGTTGGGATGATCGGCGTGGGTGACTGGGTCGCCTGCGGGATCGCCCCGCACCCAGCCGCAGAGATCATCAAAAACAAGAACAAGGCAACCATAACTGAAGAGGATAATCGCATCTAATTATTCCTAATGTCCGCTACTTACACCTTGCCAGACCGCATCGATCGCCTGCAAAGCGGTCAGGTTTCGCCAGGGCCAGCCATTTTCCATTCGCCGGGGGTCGGTAAAGAAGGGTGCTGCCCAGGTAAGGTGGAAACCATCGGATGTCAAGCCATGGTCAGGTAAAGGGTTGGCAGCCGCCCAAAAATTCCACAGGGGAAGGTGGTAATCAAAAGCAATTTGGGCCACAGTGGCATTAATGCTGATGGCAGGATTGGAAGGTTCAGCACGGGTCGCCAGGATGGGCACCACATCCTGCGAGAGGACATATTTTACGATCATCCGCATATACTGGTCGTATTTGACAATATCACCCGACCAGGATTCTTCCATGCTAATGATGACAATGCTGGGGTTGTAAACACGGATTTCGCAGGCAAGCGGTGACTCACCGGATTGGCACTCGGCGGGTCTGGGAGTTATATCCCAGAAGGGAGACTGGACAGCAGCCACATTCATCCCGCCATGAACAGCAATGCTCGCCCGCGACCATGAACCTGCAAAATGGTCAATGGTCGGTTGAAGGGAAGCATAGCCCGGACCCAGGCTATATGCATTAGGATCGTCAAACTCGGCCAGGAAATAAGTGGTGATATTCTGGCAGTCGCCGACCTTGGAAAAACGATTCGGGTCACGCCCGCGTGCTAGTCCGCGCTGGTAAACTACTACCATATCAGCAGAAACAGCCGGAATAACCGGTTGAGATTTCCAGTCAGTCCTTGCAAGTGTCGAGGTGGGGGTCAAACTATTGACAGGTTTATCAGTTGGAGTGAAAGTAGCGGACCCCGGTACCATTGTTTGGGTACTATTGCCTGGGGTTGCGGGGACCACCTGCCCCCCACCAGCGCAGGCAACCAGAAAAGCGAGGACAATAGCTATAAATCCAGTAGGTTTCATGGGCAACTCTGTTGCAGGATGGATTGTGTCACTTGTCCGGCCAGCATGGTTTCGCCTGCCGGGGTCATATGAATGGCACTATTGGTGAATTGATCGGCCGGTACAAGATCCCACAGGTCAAGATAGTCCCAGCCGTTCGCCTGCGCTTTTGCAGACAATAGCTGGCGATACTGGTCGTAAGCCCAGCGAGGGTAAAGAAAATTATAGCGTAGTTGGCTGTTCTGTCCAGTCCCGATGAGCATAGGCTCATTAACCAGGATGACCGGTATTTTCCCGGCTGCTTGAAAGCCCGCTTCCAGAACATCGAAAGCCAGCTGGGATCCTATGTTTTGAGGTGGCTGCATCGCATGAAAGGTCACATCAGCCGTGAAATCTGTCTGGGTATGCTGGTAATCGACAGGATACGTCTGGTCGATCCCCGTGGCAGCCCACATAACCCCGTACATCTGGAGGCGGAATAAGTCTGCCAGGGAACGCCTTTGACCAAGGATGGTTTTATCCCAAAACGTTTCCTGGACAAGCGCTGGATCATTGGGATCAAGCTGCAGGTGATACTGAGCGATTAATTCATCCACCCTGCCGGCATTATTGGCTACCAGGGGTGAACTCAATTGCTTGTCAGCCGGGAATGCTTCGAGCGTCACCGGCCAGATGACCAAGTCTGGCTTGAAGCGCATGGCATAATCCAGCAGCATCAGGTCTTTCGTTAACGAAATGGTAGGATAGCCGAGGTTGTATGCATGGACCGTTCGCCCGCAGAGGGTCAGATGAGCCGTATCCAGTAGACCAGCGAGGGTCTCTTCGGGGTGCAGGAGTATGCCCCAGGTGGACGAGTCGCCTACCACTATTACCCGGTATTCATCGATTGGCTTTGGGCGACCTGCAATTACTTGCGAGGAGAACATCGCATCCAGGTTGAAAAGGCTCAGGTTATACGACTGGGACGAATCTTCACCGAACGGTAATCGTTTGCGTCCTGGGACAAGATGGTTATAGATGGATATCCTTCCAAGGCCGGCAGGGTTCACGACGGCCAGGACGAAGTTAAGCACCACGAAGATTGCCAGACCTTTGAGGATGACATTCCGAAGAAAATGGCTGTCCATATTATGCCAGGCCAATTAATGTCCTTAGGAAATGTAATGAGACGGAGGGTTCGGGCAGGGCAAAGAAAACCCAACCCAAGGCTACATAATTGAAAGTTAGGAATACACCCGCTCCATTAAATATTGTCTGCCAGTGCAGGTCCAATAGCGCAAAGGGCTTTTTCGTCAATTCGGACCAACGGTTGTGGACAAAGAGTCCCAGTCCATGCCACAGGCCCCACAGGAAAAAGTTCCATGTCACGCCATGCCATAGTCCGATTAAAACCATGGTTGCCAACTGTGTGATAAAAATTACGACCGGAACTGGCAATTTCCTCCACCTTGAACGAAGTGTCCGGGTAAGGGGATTAAAAAAATAAGCCCGAAACCATTGTGTTAAAGACATATGCCAGTTATTCCAGAACTGGGTCAGGTTTGGTTTAAGGTAGGGGGCCTTGAAGTTCTCAGGCAGGTGTATTCCAAGTAGCTGCCCAAGCCCGATGGCTATGTCGGTGTAACCGCTGAAATCAAAATAGATCTGGATGGCATAAGCGTAGAGCAGGACCCAGCCCCAGCCTGCCGTATGGACCTGGAGTGCATTTGTCGCATTCAGAGCGATTAATGACAACGCATCAGCAATAACAAACTTCTTGAATAATCCCATTATCAGGCGTTTTCCCGCTTCACCCAGGTCGTTTGGTGCCAGTGCCAGGGGGCGCCGCAAGTCAAGGACAAACCGCTCGATTCTATCAATCGGTCCTGCAGTCAGAGTGGGAAAGAAAATAACATAGATGACATACTCTGATAAGGAGACTGTGGGTAATCTCCCACTCTGGCGATCACGGATGGTATGCAGCAGACGGAAGGCAATATAAGAAAACCCAATCCAGCGGAGGTCCTGTGCCAAAGCCATATTCGTGGCCTGATGATCCAGGCTGCGCAGCCACATACTTCCCATCACGGTCAGCGCCGGGGTTTTCAGGAAAACAAACAGCATGATAAAAATGAGGATTGCCGCAGTTAAAACCCCCTTTCCAGGTTTCGTGAACCGTCCAATTAATACACCCATCACGGAAACCACAATCAGCACGAAAATGATCTGGGCTATTTGCGGCGGCCGGGATGCTGTGAGCGGGAGTGAAAATCCCACATAACGACTCAAACCCAGGATCAGTACGATACTTGATAAAATAACCAACGCTGACCAGTTTGTATGCCAGGAACGCGTCTCAAGTGGAGTGGTTAATATCCATGTTAGAACGGTAAAGGAAAGAGTGGCAGTTGGCAACCAGAAGTCCAAGCCGCGCACAGCGAGTGCCGGCTGGAAAGCGAAAACCGCCAGGGCACTCGCGCCCAGCAGTAGCGGGAGTCGCCATCGATTACCCCCCAGCATGCTTAGGATGACACCGATAAAAATAGAAACAAGAACAAGGGTCAGAGTCATTAAAACCCCTGATAAATCCAGGTCGGTGCGTTAGTGGTGGATAAAATAATCAGGGTAATGAGAATCAGGCAAAACACCAATGCCCAAAGATTCTCACGAGTGAATAGACGGGATTTCATTTATATCCGCAAACCAGGTAATCCCCCCCTTGCTTGACCACTTGATAGGTCCGAACCGAGAGATCAAGTTGTTGATCTTCATTGTTGTAGGTCGTCAGTATTTTTCCCTGGCAACTAATCTCTGAGGTCGTTCCACTCATGGCGGTGACACTGCAGGTCAATCCTTCCAGTTTGGTCGCAACCGCCTGAAGTGAATCCAATTCAAGCATAGCACTCGCTTCCCAGTCCGCACAGGAAAGAGCCGATAAGCGGGCGGAATCCTTATTAACCAGCGCGGAAAGATAATCCTCAACAGCCTTGGCTGCCGGGTCAGGTGCCTTCCCACACGCTGAAATAAACAAGGCGAAGAGAAGCACCAACACGCCAGCTGGAGTGAATCTTCTCATGGCAGACTCCTTATTGATGGGAAAATACTGGCGGGATTATACCTGCTTCTGGCTTGAATTGACAAAATTACCCTATTCTGATAATATGTGTCATATTAAATTAAAAGAGGTATAAATGACAGACCTAATGCAAATCCAGATCCAGGACATCCAGCTCACTCCAGCCGCCGCAGAAATTGTGCGCGGTCTACGCCTGGAGCAAAATCTGAATGAGGGTTATGCTCTCCGGGTCTATATATCCGCTCAGACCTGTTCTGGATTCCAGTACGGAATGGCACTCGATAATAATGCTCGTCCAACCGATACCATATTTGATAGTGAGGGACTTAAAGTTATTATTGACGAGACATCCATACAGTACATGGCCGGAGCAACAATAGATTACATTGACGACCAACGCGGCAAAGGTTTTCTGGTGGAAAACCCCAATACCGCCCCAGCCTGTTCATGCGATGGTGGAACGTGCGGAACCAGTGAGAACTAGGTAGATAAATCAGGGAGATAAATGGACAACAAAACGAGACCGGGCAAAACCCGGTCTCGTTCATATTTCGCCGCTCCTACCTGCCCCCTCGTAAAAAAGAGATGATAGCTCCCAGGATTCCAATCAATACCAGGCCCAGAATAACGAATCCGATCGGTATCCGGGGACTTGTCCCCGCGGGAGCCACGAAGGAGAGGGTCGCCAGCGGAGGAGGAGGAGTGAAAGTAGGCAAACGCGTGGCTGTCGTCTGGACCTGGAAAGCAGCCGCCAGGGTCGGGTTAATGGTCGGCGTAGTCTGAGGGGTCGTAGTGGGTGGTGGCTCAAGGATGGGCAAATCACCCCCTGACAGCATCACCAGCGGGGCATATACCCAACCCACTCCTCCAGCTGCAGGCAAATAGGAGATTTCAATCCATTCATCGGCCGGAGATCGGCCCAGGGCCGGTGCAATTTCTCCATTTACCAGAAAACCGATCGCAGGATAATCGAATGAACTTGGGCCGGCGCGGACATTGGCGCCATCTGGATTGTTCACCGTAATAAAAGGACCGGTGGGCGTCCCGGTCACCGTGGGAACATTCCCAGTCGGTTGTTGAGCCGCAGCAGGGCTCCAGGCCGGGGCGAGCCAGAGCAAGCCACCAAATCCAAAAACGAGCAGGGTCAAGAAGCCTATTTTTATCCAGGTTCGCATATATGTAACTTGCATGAAAATATTTCGTATATTATATTGTCGTTTTTACCCCAGAGGGCAAAACGATTATAATCGAAAACTATGGACAGACGTATATTCCACGGAAATATAACCCCCACCGATATTGCCCGGGCCTTGATGGCTGGGTTCAACCAGGGCAATCTCCAAACCCAATTGGTCGGAGAAAACAACAATTTGACCGTCCAGATCGCCTCATCACAATGGGCGCGGTCCGGTGGGCGGACGGCGCTTACCGTCAACATCCAGCAAATCAAGGATGGCGTGATGGTAGAGCTCGGCCAACAGGAATGGCTTGGGGTGGCCGCCAGTCTGGGTACCACCGTGTTGTCAGCAGTCCTGAACCCAATCAATTTGCTTGGCCGATTGGATGATATTGCTCAGGACATCACCAACCTTCAGTTGAACGAGAAGATCTGGCAGGTGGTTGAAAGTGTAACCCGTGCAGCTGGAGCCGGCCAGGAACTTAGCGAAAGGCTATCCAGCGTTAGCTGTGAATTCTGCGGATCAGCCAACCCGGTTGGAGAATCCACCTGCGTGGCCTGTGGCGCGCCGCTCGGAAAGGACCAACCCAAGGCCTGCCCCAAATGTGGTTATGTCCTCGTACATGCAGAAAATTTTTGTCCGAATTGTGGGCAGATAATTAAAAGTTAATCCGACTTTCCTGGTTGTTGTTCTGGAGCCCGGCTATGCGTAAAGTCCGGGTATTCGCATTAATGCCAGCTGCCTCAAGGCTTGCGGAATTTATTCCTCCCTTCTATAATAATCCAACGATGCCATCGCTTGATGAACTTGAATCACACATCCAAACCTTGCTCGAAGTCCATTTGTTGAAATATCTACCCGGTCACAAACCGGAAGACAGAATCTATCAACAGTTGGCTGTGGCGATGCATAAATCCCTCAAAGAGCAGGGCGGGATGACCTATGCCCCCAATATCTTTGTTCTCATCGCCCACCCCTCGACGCTGTCCCGCTGGCATAATGTCCCGGGCCTGGTCGAGCAACTTGCAGATGTACTCCGCAACGCGGGCGACGAAGCGGGATTCCTTTTTTTTACCAAACCGGCGGTTACGACCGCTGCCGATCCAGATATGGTCATTGATGAGGTCCGCGTTATTGCCTCATTCAGCACTGAATACCTTCCTGAAACCCAGGAATTGCCAGTTGGTCAACCATCCAATGCCCCGATCGATGCTATCCCGCCCAATGCATTCCTGATCCTGGGCGGGACACGAATCGTACTGCTTGACCGCCCGGCTATCAATATTGGTCGGCGCCTGGATAACCAGGTGGTTATTGATGACCCGCGCGTCTCACGTATCCACGCACAGCTGAGGCTCGCCAAAGGTCATTATGTTTTGTTCGATTTGAACTCCACCGGCGGGACGTATATCAATGGGCATCGTACTGTCCAAACCATTCTGTCACCCGGTGATGTAATATCACTGGCTGGAGTGACCCTCATATTCGGTCAGGACCTACCCATCGAACAAAAAGCGGATGAAATTACGAAACCGAATTCGACCAGCAAGGCTGCCCCCACGACCCCGATAAAGCAAAAACCCGATAATCTGCCAAGAAGGAAAGCCCCCAGCAAATGAGCGGACCTGTCGTCCTGGTAATACGAATACTGCTGGCAATCAGCTTATATGCTTTTTTAGTGTGGGCATTTGTCGGTATCTGGCGCGATATAAAGCAGCAGGCAGTCCTGCTGGCAGCCCGAAAAATACCCCCAATCAGTTTGACTATCGATCGCGGCGAACCCGGCCGAGAGGTACGGCATTTTCTCCTGCCGGATGTGACCAACGGTCGTGATCCCGCCTGCGAGTGCCATGTTGATGACGAAGCCATATCCGCCCGTCATGCCCGTTTGAGTTATCATCATAACCAGTGGTGGCTGGAGGACCTGAATTCCGCCAATGGCATCCTGCTTAACCAGGGACAACTTTCCATGCCGACGGTTGTCATGTCGGATGATGAGTTTATTTGTGGCGGAACCCGTTTTAGAATCGCTCTTGCTGGTGAGATTTTAGTTCCACCAGCGAAGAAGATCTGATCTGTTTCTTTCTCTGGGAACCCAGACAACCTCACCTGGGTCCGCGGTTTCCAAAAAAGAGTATCGGAGTGTTCCCATGACAGAAATTCCATCTCTCGCCATCATAGGCGGATCCGGTTTGTACAGCATGTCCGGCCTGACCGAAACGACAGAACTTGACATCAATACACCCTTTGGGAAACCTTCGGCTCCGATCATAACAGGCATGCTGGATGGCAAACCTATAGCCTTCCTTGCCCGGCATGGGATAGGCCATACGCTCATGCCTGATGAAGTTCCCTACCGGGCCAATATATATGCCCTGAAAGCATTGGGGGTAGAGCGTGTCATCAGTATCAATGCATGTGGTTCATTGCGTGAGGATTATGCTCCGGGACAGATTGTCATCCCTGACCAACTTTTTGATAACACCCGGGGTCGTGCTCACACCTTTTTTGGAGAGGGGCTGGTGGCTCATGTCGGAACGGCTGACCCGTTCTGCGCGAACCTTTCACTGGATTTGGAAAAGGCAGTAATGGAGACCGGCGCTGTTGTTCATCACGGTGGTGCTTTTGTAATCGTCGAAGGACCCCGTTTCTCAACAAAAACCGAGTCCAATGTCTATCGCTCATGGGGCATGTCGATTGTTGGTATGACTGCCGCGCCCGAAACCTTCCTGGCTCGGGAGGCAGAATTATGCTACGCCGTGATGGCCCACGTTACTGACTATGATGTCTGGCATGGAAGGGAGGCTCCGGTGACAGTAGACATGGTGGTCAAGATCCTGAATCAAAATGTTGCCTTAGCCCAGTCAGCCATCCGCAACCTTGTAAAGGGATTGCCTGAGGAACGTTCATGCCAGTGCAAAAATGCGATGGCAACCTCCATCATCACCAACCCAAAATTGATTCCAGCAAAAACACGAAAAAAACTGGATCTGCTGATAGGAAAATATATACAGGGAATCAAGTGAAAAAGATAATTGATGAAATAGTAACGGTCCGGATAGGATTACTGCCTGTTCAAAGAGAAGGATGTGGCTGGTAGATTACAAAGACGCCTGCTGACCCTGGCGGGTGCTTTTCTCTTCCTGTATTCAATTACCCTGACCCTCGCTCCGGCTGCACGTGCCCGTTCCTGGGTTGTGGATTATCGTTGGAGCCACTGGTTGGGCTTCGCCGCCTGGGTGGTTATCTTCACCCTGGCTTATATTATTTCAAGACGGCGTCTGCCTGATTCAGATCCATACCTACTTCCCATTGCATCTTTGCTGACTGGGTGGGGTATTCTAACGATCTATCGGCTTGTTCCCAGTTACGGCCTTCGTCAAACGGCATGGTTGCTGGTTTCCGGTCTCATCCTGCTTCTCGGTCTGTTTATTTCTCCGGAATTGCATTTTCTTCGCCGTTATAAGTATATCTGGTTGACCGGCGGCCTGCTTCTGACTGCTTTGACCCTCATATTCGGTACAGACCCCAGCGGTGGCTATGAACATGCCTGGTTGGGTTGCTGTGGTTTCTATCTCCAACCATCCGAGCCGCTTAAACTATTATTGATCATTTACCTGGCTGCCTACCTGTCCGATCGTTTACCACTCAGCTTGCGCCCGGTCCCCCTGCTAGCTCCCACTGCTGTAGTAATGGGCATATCCTTAATCCTGCTATTCGTCCAGCGTGATCTGGGTACTGCATCGATCTTTATCATTCTATATACCATCATCCTCTACGTCGCCTCGGGTAAGAAGCGGATCCTGCTCATCAGCCTGATCGGGCTTGCAATTGCAGGAATTGCCGGATATCTCCTTTTTGACGTCATCCGGTTGCGCGTGGATGCCTGGCTAAACCCCTGGCTCGACCCATCCGGTCGTTCCTTCCAAATCGTCCAGTCGCTGATGGCAGTAGCAAATGGCGGCATCCTGGGACGCGGACCAGGTCTTGGCAGTCCCGGGTTGGTCCCGGTGGCAGTCTCAGATTTTATCTTCACTGCCATCGCTGAGGAAACCGGCCTTATTGGTTCCCTGGGCGTGATTGCGCTGATCGGTCTTTTTGTGGCTCGAGGTATTCGTACTGCGATGCGAGCCCCGGATAATTTCCGCCGTATCCTGGCAGCCGGGCTGACGGCCTACATCGGGACACAATCCATTGTCATTATTGGTGGGAATATCCGCCTTCTGCCACTCACCGGTGTCACCCTCCCTTTTGTCTCCTATGGTGGTTCGTCCCTGGTCACATCCTTCCTGGCTGTGATTATTCTCCTGTTGATTTCCAGCCAGCCTGATGAGGAACCCGCCCCTCTTCAAAAACCCCGCCCCTATCTTCTCCTGGCTGGATTGATCGGTCTTGGTCTGTTTGCCCTGGCCGGCACGAATGCCTGGTGGGCTGTCTGGCGCGGACCAGCCATACTCGACCGCACCGACAATGCCCGTCGTTCCATCGCTGACCGTTATGTGAAACGCGGCAGCCTGCTGGATCGAAATGGCAACCCGATCAATATCACCCAGGGTGAGTCGAGCAGTTATGTCAGGGCTTACCTGTATCCAGACCTGGCTCCGATAATTGGCTATACGCATCCTGTTTACGGGCAATCCGGATTGGAAGCGTCTCTGGACACCTATCTACGCGGTCTGCAGGGAAATCCCGCAAGCAGTATTTGGTGGGATCACCTCGTCTACGGGCAACCCCCTCCAGGCCTGGATGTTCGCTTGAGCCTGGATTTAGATTTACAGAGTAAGGCTGATTCACTTCTTGGGAGTCAGTCCGGGGCCATCGTCCTGATCAATGCCACTAGTGGGGAGATCCTGGCGATGGCTTCCCACCCCACCTTTGATCCCAACCAGCTGGATTCCCAGGCTACAACCCTACTTCAGGATCCGAACTCTCCACTCCTGGATCGGGCTGTACAGAACCTGTACCCCGTGGGAGACACCTTGCTGCCTTTTTTCGAGGCCGCCGGGCTCAATCCAACCCCAAGCCTGACTTCTGCTGAACCATGGTATGAAGCCCTGGGCTTCAGAACGACTCCAGAACTGCGGTTGCCGGTGGCCATCGCATCAACCGCGAAAACAGACCTGATTGTCAGCCCCCTGCAAATGGTACTTGCAGCCGCCACATTAAGTCATGCTGGAATTCTCCCTGCGCCGCGACTGGCAATGGCGGTTAACACCCCCACTGAGGGTTGGGTTGTCCTGCCCTCACTCACCCAGCCGATAAAGGTATTTCCGGTTTCGAACGTCACCGCAACTGTGCAAGGTTTGATGATTACCGGTCAGCCATTCTGGCAATGGAATGGCCAGGCAGGCATGGGTAACAAAACCTACACCTGGTCCATTGCGGGAACCCTGCCTGACTGGCAGGGGGCGCCCCTGTCAATCGCGGTATTGCTCGAGAAAAAAGACCTGGGACTGGCGGCACATATCAGCCAGGCTCTGCTGGAAACAGCAATAAAACCATAAAAAAGGTGGGGTTTCTTAAGCAACCCAGCCCTGTTTTTTAAAGCACCCGTACGAATCGCCGCTTACCGACCTGCAGGACTCCAGGATGGGGGAAGGCAGCATCAAACTTTTCGAGGACTTCCCCGTCCAATTTTACAGCTTTCTGATCGATCATCCGCCGCCCGTCCGATCTGGTCGAAACCAGTTTGGCCGCCACCATGACCTCAAGCACAGATTGACCGGCCTGAAGAGCAATGGTGGGTATGTCATCCGGGATTTCCTTTTGCTGGAAAACTTTCTTAAAAGCCTCCTCAGCATGATCGGCCCAGTCGGTGCCGTGGTAGATCGAAACAATCTCGCGCGCCAGTGACATCTTGACATCCCGCGGGTGCAGGGCACCCGATCCGAGTCCAGTTTCCAGCGTGGCAATCTGGTCGGGAGTCCAGCGTGTCACAAGACGCATATACTGACCCATGGCTTTATCCGGAACAGACATCACCTTGCCGTACATATCCTCCGGTGTCGAGAGCAGCGGGATATGGTTCCCAAGGCTTTTACTCATTTTTACCTCCCCATCCGTGCCAGGCAGGATACCCAGAATGACAGCAATATTGGGCCTATCTCCCAGGAAGGTCATGACCTTGCGAGCTGCCGTGACTATATTGAACAGCTGGTCGGTCCCCCCAACCTGAACATCAGCCCGTAATGTATGGGCATCAAAACCCTGCATGATGGAGTAGAAGGTCTCATGGAGGTAGATCGGATCGCCATTATCCCAGCGCCTGCGGAAGGCGTCCCTGGTCAGGAATTGCTGGATGCTGAAATTGGATGCCAGTTTAATTACTTCCAGGAAGGAAAGCTCGGACAGCCACTCTGAGTTGAATCGGATCCTGGTCTTCGTGCGATCAAGGATCTTGTAGGCCTGATCGGCATAGGTGCGCTCATTGTGTTCCACTTGCTCCGTGGTCAATTGAGGCCTGAGCTTATCCTGGTCGGAGGGATCCCCGATCAGCGATGTGAAAGAACCGACCACAAAGGTGACCTCATGACCAAGTTCCTGGAATTGCCGTAATTTGCGCATCGGCACCGTGTGACCCAGATGCAGGTCAGAGGTGCGTGGATCAAAACCGCAGTAGACCCGCAATGGGCGATGCTCTTTTTCGGCTTCGATCAATCTCTGACGCAACTCATTCGTCATGGTCTCTTTCAACTCTTTATCGCCATATTCCGTGCCTTGCATTAAAAGGGAAACCTGATCTCCGATATTCATGGAAGCCTCCAGGAGCGGACCACCAGGCCCGTCTCTTAAAATAAATGATGGCAAATAAAAACGCGCCTGCTGCGGCAGGCGCGCCTAACCCTCCGCTGCAATGGTTACGGAAGGGCATAATAATACGAAAAACATTCTCCGGCGTTCATTAGGCGTAATTATACAGCATTTTTACCAATTTCATTTTGTTCCATCCCGCGCGCAACCCGACGGGTGTTATCTTCCAAATCCATGAACACTAATAGCCCTTGAGCCAAGCCTTGCAGGACGATAAAATAAACCACCCCACGCAGGGGTTGCTCAAATAGATAGAGGATGCTTTGGGCAACGTCCGTAAACCCCATCCCCATCCAGGAGCCAGCCGATACCTGCGAAATCATTGCAAGAGACTGTGCCAGCCACTCGAGGGCATAAACACCCACAACGACCCATGAAAGGATCCTTGCCACCGAGACAAGCCGCAGAACGGCATCCCTGTTGAAATAAGTCCCCATAAAATTCACGGTTTTATCCATAATTAACCCATTTGACTCCTTTCCATTTGTTATAATACCCTGTCGTAGGCTGCTATTGAAATTATACCTAAAAGGACCACATTATGGAAACAAATGAAAGCTCCAGCAACCCATCCAATTTTATCCTGGAGGCCGTTGCCGAAGATTTAAAATCAGGTCGCTATAACTATGTCCGAACGCGCTTGCCCCCCGAACCTAATGGCTACCTGCACATCGGTCATGTGAAGGCCTTCTTAATCGACTATAACACTGCCAAAACCTTCAACGGGGAGCTGGTCCTCCGCTTCGATGACACCAACCCGGCCAAGGAGGAGAGCGAGTTTGTCAAAGCGATCGAGGAAGACGCCCGCTGGCTGGGGATCCATTGGGTCAAGGTGACATTCGCATCGGATTATTTCGACCGGCTCTACGAATGGGCTGTCCGCCTGGTTAAAAAAGGTCTGGCTTATGTGGACGACCAGACGCCTGAAGAAATGAGTGTAACAAGAGGTACGCTGCCACGCGGGACAAAGTGGAGTCAGACGGAATCAGCTTTAAAACCAGGAGTTGAATCCCCCTACCGCAACCGCCCGGTTGAAGAAAACCTTGACCTTCTCGAGCGGATGAAGAAAGGGGAGTTCACTGAAGGAAGCCGGGTTCTGCGGGCCAAAATCGACATGGCCAACCCAAACCTTGTCATGCGTGACCCGGTCATGTATCGTATCCTGCGCGTCCCCCATCACCGCACCGGGAACAAGTGGTGCATCTACCCTATGTATGACTGGTCACACGGACAGAATGATTCGATGGAAGGGATCACTCATTCACTCTGCTCGCAAGAATACATTATTCACCGCCCGCTCTATGAATGGTTCCTGGAACAATTAGGCGAGTTTAAAACCCGTCAGATCGAATTCTCCCGCCTCAACCTGACTTACGCCATGATGAGCAAGCGGAAACTGCGTAAACTGGTGGAAACCGGTGTAGTAAACGGCTGGGACGATCCACGCCTTACTACCCTGCGCGGACTGCGCCGGCGGGGTGTGACCCCGGAGGCTATCCAAGGGTTCATCGCCGCCATTGGCGAGACCAACAATGACAGCTGGGTGGACATGGCCCAACTCGATGCCTTCATTCGGGATGATCTCAATAAGCGCTCTGTGCGGCGGATGGCCGTCCTGCACCCGCTCAAACTCGTCATAGACAATTACCCTGATGACCGGGTCGAAGAGATGAATGCCATCAACAATCCCGAGGATGAGACCGCTGGGACCCGCAAAGTCCCATTCTCCAGGGTCATCTATATTGAACAGGATGATTTCCGCGAAGCGCCTCCCCCGAAATATTACCGTCTTTACCCGGGAAATGAAGTACGCTTGCGGTATGCGTACCTGGTCAGGTGTACTGGTCTGGTGAAGGATCCCGTTACCGGTGAGGTCAGCGAGGTTCACTGCACCTATGACCCGGAAACGCGCGGTGGTGACACTCCCGACGGACGCAAAGTAAAATCGACGATCCACTGGGTGTCTGCACAACATGCTCAACAGGCCGAAGTTCGGCTCTACGAGCAGTTGTTTACCGTAGAAAACCCGGATATAAGCGAGGATGTCAAATCCATCATCAATCCCCATTCGCTCGAAGCACTTACCGGTTGCCTGGTAGAACCATCACTGGCAGTTGCCAAACCAGGGGATAAATTCCAGTTCGAACGCGTTGGTTATTTCTGCATGGATCCTGACAGCCTACCCGGTAAACCTGTTTTCAACCGCACGGTTACATTGAAAGATACATGGGCAAAAATCGGTCGGAAACAAGGTTAAAAACAACATGCCCATCTTCAATTATATTTTTGCCGCTCTGGCCGCTGTCGCCGCTGGTTTTATCAATGCCATGGCAGGCGGAGGTACACTGATTACTTTCCCGGTTTTAATGGCGATCGGTCTCCCCGCGGTTACCGCCAATGTTACCAACACCGTGGCACTCCTGCCCGGTTATCTGGGTGGGACAATGGCCCAATCCAAAGACCTGCAAGGCCAGCAGAAAAAGCTCTGGATGCTCATTCCTGCCGGAGCTCTCGGGGGGTTGGTGGGCGGCACTCTATTACTGCGGACGGGTGAAAAGCTATTTACTCAGCTTGTGCCGTTTCTGATCCTGCTGGCTTCCACCCTGCTGGCAATCCAGAATCCGGTCCGCAAATGGCTTACAGATCGGCAGGTAGTGGGAAAAGCTCTACCCACGAATGAACTCTGGGCATTCCTTCCTGTCTTCGTAGCGGCGATCTATGGTGGTTATTTTGGCGCCGGCCTGAGCGTGATCATCCTGGCTGTCCTGGGGTTGATCATGAATGAAACCCTGACACGCTTGAACGCCATCAAACAGCTAATTGCCTTCTCGGCTAATGCAGCTGCCGCCCTTATCTTCGTCTTCTCCGGGAAGGTCAGCTGGATCGTTGCACTGGTCATGGCTGTCGGTGCATTACTCGGGGGTACATTGGGGGGCAGACTCGCAGGTCGGGTCAAACCCGCCGCTTTGCGCTGGATCGTCGTAACGATCGGATATGTTGTCGGCATGATCTATCTGGTAAGATTATTTATTTGAAAAAGACTATCAGTTGTTTCCAAACTTGTGTTTAATGTTCATGTGATGTTAACAGAAAAAACCTCCCTTTTAGCTGGAAATGCCAACCGGGAGGTTTTTTACATTTTTTCAAGGATGGATATGGCAGCCCGGATCCGATCCAGCACCTGCTCTTTGCCAACGATTTCCATGCTCTCAAAAAGCGGCGGGCTGACAGTTTGACCGGTCACGGCTGCACGCAGAATGCCGAAGACCTGGTTCGGACCCAGGCCCAGGTCATCCACAAGCGTGCGCATCGGCGGTTCGGCAATGGCCGGAGTCATTTTGGGTAGCCCGGATAGGACCTCCAGCGACCTGCGGGCAACATCTACGGATTGGGTGGCGGTCAGGTTCTTACCGAGGAGTTCTTCAGGGTTCGGTTCGACTTTCTCCCGGAAGAACCAGGCTGCAAAGGGCAGGCAGTCGTCCAGGGTGACCAGCCGCTCGCGGATGAGTGGGATGACCTTCAATAACCTGTCATTATCCACGGTCAGTCCCTCACGCAGGAAATATGGCTTGATCCGGGCAGCCAGGTCATCCGGTCGAAGTTCCCGAATGTGGGTGGCATTGAAGTGATCGAGCTTGGCAAAATTGACCGCTGCCGGGGAGGGGGTCAGGTTATTGACGTCGAACCGTGCGATCATTTCATCGAGCGTCATTACATCGTCTTCAGACACTCCCCAACCCATCAGGACGATCCAGTTGAGCACACCTTCGGGGATGTAGCCAAGGTCCTTCATGTCGCCCAGAAAAATGGAGTAGCCATCCTTGATCGCCTGGGTAGAATCCCGCTTGCTCAACTTACCTTTCCCGGAAGGCTTCAGGAAAACGGATAAATGGACGAACAGCGGTTCTTCCCATCCAAAAGCCCGGAGGACATGCACGTGCAGTGGCATGGAAGGCAGCCACTCGGAGCCGCGGATGACATGCGTGATGCCCATCAGATGATCGTCCACCATGGCGGCAAGATGGTAGGTGGGCAGGCCATCTGACTTGAGCAGCACCGAGTCATCCAAGGCCGAGTTCTCGGTCTTGATCGCACCGCGCAGCAGGTCGGAGGCCGTGATGGAACCCTCCTTGGGCATCTTGAAGCGGATCACATATCTCTCACCTGCAGCCACCCGACGGCGGGCTGAATCGGGGTCAAGATTGCGGCAGGTGCCGTCATAGCGCGGGTTTTGTTTATTAGCCATCTGTTCCTGGCGAACTTTTTCCAGCCGTTCCGGGGTGCAAAAACAGGGGAAAGCATGACCAAGCTCCACCAGTTTCCAGGCATATTCATGGTGGATGGCCTGACGCTCGGTCTGCCGGTAGGGGGCATTCGGTCCGCCGATGTCCGGGCCTTCATCATAATTGATCCCCAGCCAGTGCAGTCCCTCGATCAGCTCCTGCTCGGCATTCGGGTTATAGCGCTTCTGATCGGTATCTTCAATGCGCAGGATGAAAGTTCCACCTGTGCGGCGCGCCAGCAGGAAGGGATAGAGAGCAGACCTGGCATTGCCAATGTGCATGCGGCCAGTGGGTGAAGGGGCGAAGCGGGTACGAACAGGTTTCTGGTCCAAGAATGACTCCATTAAAAGTCCAATGGTTTGTGCCTCAGTGCCACGGATTCTACCAGGCCAATGCCCAACATCAGGGAGATCAAACCGCTACCACCGTAACTGATGAAGGGCAGCGGGATGCCGGTGACCGGGATCAGGTTCAGGTTGACGGCGATATTCACAGCTGCCTGGAAGAATATGAGGATAGCGACGCCATAGCAGATCATGGCTCCGAACGGGTCGCGTGCTTTGCGCGCGGTCCACAGGCAGCGATAGACGATGAAGCCGATCAGAAGCAGCACAAAGATAGCCCCTAAAAAACCAAGTTCTTCTCCAATCACCGAGAATATAAAGTCGTTGTGACGTACTTTCATAAAACGCAACTGGGTCTGTGTACCGTGACCATATCCCTCGCCTGCCCAGCTACCAGAACCGAGGGCGATCAGTGCTTGTATGACGTTGTAGGTGGCGCCATTCCGGGCGCTAAGGTCCGGCCTGAAGAAGTTCAAGATACGTTGTATCTGATATGCCTGGATAAAATTAAAGGCGATCACTGTCAGGATAATACCCGCCAATGCCATCATTCCCAGTTGTTTTAATTCCACTCCACTCACCCAGGTCATGGCTGCCCATAAGGCCATG
>Ga0182021_10000541_pt1 | contig 40801 bp, 22 predicted proteins | sample 612E3MmetaG_FD_120493 | JGI IMG/M metagenome (GOLD analysis project Ga0182021, IMG submission 120493) | Permafrost microbial communities from Stordalen Mire, Sweden - 612E3M metaG (Illumina Assembly) | ecosystem: Environmental > Terrestrial > Soil > Wetlands > Permafrost | place: Sweden...
ATTGACGATTGTATTATGATTGAAATACGCAAAATCAGTAAGTTCATTTTGCTGCAGGAATGTAAGTCCGCCGCCAGTTGTGGTGACGTTTTCAACCCATAACGTATCGATCGGATGCTTGCACTGGAAAACTCTTGAACACCACCATTGACCTGCATTAAATAAATTGCGGAAATAGGTATTGGTGATTTTAAACTTTGCTCCTTTTGGCCAGCCGCCGATGGCGCCCGATTCAGCCGTGCAATCGAATAGTTCTATAGCTCCGCAGAATTCAAATAAGCAATTATCAATGGTTAATGATTGTGGCAGATTATTCTGTGTGCCGCACATGAAATTCTCATTCTGTACTGTTCCATCCAACTGTTGTGCAATGTAATTGATATTCACAAACTTTAAGCTGCCATAAATTACATTGCAACTGTTACCATTAATAATAATCGGTCCACCGATGCCCTGCATCATCCAAACCGGTTTGGTTTTGCCGGAAGCAGACGGGACACCGACAAACGCCAATACACCCGTCGGATTGATGACATTTATCGCATTCTGTTGTAAATAATATTGTCCCTCGTACAGAGCATACACTCTATTTATATTTTTTCTTGTTCCATCGGCATTAACATCGCCGTTAACTGCTGTTTCAAGTGCTCCGGCGTTCTCTAAACCCGCCAGCGTGCCGCCTGTAATGTACATTGTATCTCCATTCGCAGATAGCTTCGTCTGTGCACTTGAGATGTTTGCACCTATGAAAAGAACAAACATCAAACAAAAAAGTAATCTTGTTGCTTTCATGTTTCTTTTCTCCTATGTTGGTTAAGAAGTGAATTTATACATACTTCATTCGATTTTTTCCGATTACCTCCTTTCTTAACTTCATCCGATTACATTCATTGCCTTTGACTGATTAAAACTGATAAAGTTTAATGCAATCAATTTAAACGGAAATTAAAATTCCCGCCATGAAGCGGGCGGGGAACTTGTATTTTTATTTAATTTAGTAATTAAAACTAACTCCCAATTGTGCATTCATACCGTATGTTTGCGCACTTGTCGGTAATTTTCCCGATGTACCATCATTCCCATTATAATAATTAAGATAATAATTGTCGATATGGCTATTTACATTGGTAACATCGGCAAAGATTGATAAATTAGTCAAAATTTGCTGCTTTACTGAAATATCAACTAACAATACGTTGTCGTAATAAGCATCCCTTACACCATATTGCGTATCTAATCCTGTAAGCGTCACCTGCTGGTATCTGAACGAAAATCTTGAGCTAAATCCTTTATAATCCCATCCTACTATTGCATTATATATCGCCTTTGGCTGGTCCTGGAGTTGTCCTGACCTTGTCAAATATACTAGTGAATTTATCGGCTTCAATGATGTACCTCCGGTTTTCACCGTTTTAAAATATGGGTAAAGTTGTTCTGAACTCATGAATGAGGCATTAAGATCGAGAACGATTCCGCTGAGTACCCACGGGAGATACCACATATGTGTCTGCCATGATAATTCTATCCCTCTGAGAAAAGCTTTTTCAGGATTATTCATTGCAATATTAGTGCTTAAATTAGTTATTTGGGGTGAAATTGTCTTGCCCCATACTGTGTCATAGTAAGCCGGGGCAGGCAATCTATTTCTTATATCTGCCGGACCACCAATGACAGGTGAAGTCAGGAAGGGATAATAGTTATTCATAGTATAAATAAGGTTAGATATTTCTTTGTAAAACCCATTCACAGTAAATAACCCGATATTATTGTTGAAGACTGATACACCCAAATCAAAATTCGTTGCAGTAGATGGCTTTAAAAGCGGGTTGCCACCTGCTAATGCAGGAGTACCAGCTCCAAATACAAGCACTGGAGAGATGTCAATGAAACTTGGCAACGAAACACTTCGATATGCTGCAGCTAAGATTTGAATATTTTCGGTCGCTTTATATTTTATATTAACCGAAGGGTACCAATTCGGATTATCACTTTTGGATTCAGACAAAACAGGTTTAACCGTATAACCAATGGGACTGAGTCCGTCTACTAAAATATGGTACGCTGAAATATCGGTTTTTTCCTCCTGCCATCGGACACCTGGAATAATTGTAAGATTGGTTCCAATATTAAACTCACCCATAATATAACCCGCCGCAGTATGTTCTTTATCAGTATAGTCTTGATTATAGCTATTAACACCCGACAACAAGTATTCATTTATTGATTTTCCATTTAACATACTTTCTGGACCATGGTTGGCATAAAAATAATTATTTATGTCTAACAATTGAGATACATTATATTGAGGTCCAATCGCATATCCTAAAATATTGCCTCCGGTGTAATTTGGATCAGTGAAATTGCGCGCCAAGATTCCTGTTTGGAGTGAGGGGTCTGTACTAAAACCGGGGTACGTAGCAGTGAGATAAGCGATAAGATCAAGTCTTGCACCCTTACCCTGACCATATTGAATATAAAGACCATATTGATCACGATCGTTTATGCGGTCTACACTATGGTATTTTCCGCCTAATGTTAAAACTCCGGATAAGTTATCCGACATTTTAAACGGTACTTTCCAATCAGCCTTTACATCGTAACTCTGATCCGTAAGAGTAGTAGTAGTCATCCACGGTTCCTGAAGCAGAGAATTTGCCGGCTGCTGTACTCCCATGTAATTCATCAAAACGGAGGGTTGTGTAAAATGTGTTGCGATATCCTTTATTGGTACATACCCGGTACCTTCAAAGCCATAAATATCAATCTGTTGGGCATTTGGTGAACGCACATCTCCCCTCGTGTATGATAATGATATTGGTAATTCTGTCTTCCCAAGCTTAAATAAAAACTGCAGCGAATGTGTCCTTTGTTCAGTTTTAGTGTTGCTCGCAAATATTTGAGAAAAATATTGACTATTTGAGAATGTTTGTTGATTACTTCTCGTGAGAGTACTATCCTTTTTCTGATCATACACAGTGTAGAATTTCACATCGACAAGATCCGATGCATAATCCAGTATCACGCTCGCGCCGTATCGAATTCTTTTCGTATTAGTTTGTCTTAGAGTTGCCGATTGCGTGGACAAGTTATTCACGGTATCTCCGTTTGCCAATTTACCACCTTGCGGTTGTGCATACGCAGCATTAAATTGGTTCGAAGGCAACTGTTTTTCCTCTATATTTCCTTGTAACAGGACTCCGAATTTATTATCAAAGAACCTATCACTAACAGTTCCTGCAAATTTATAATTCTTATACGAATTGTCTAACTTTGTATAACCCCCGTTGCCGCGAAGATCAAAATGGAGTCCTTCTTGAGCTGTCTTTAGCGTGAGGTTGACAGTTCCGCCTAACGCATCGGCATCCATATCCGGCCGTAATGTTTTCGATACTTCTACTCCTTTTACCAAATCATCCCCTATTAAACTCAAATCAATACCTCTGTCACCATAATATGTCGACACCATCGGAACGCCTTCGATTGTCACGTTATTATACTTCGGGGATAATCCGCGAACGACTACTGCATTTGCTTCGCCCGCATCTCTTTGCAAGGACACGCCCGGCAGTCTTCCTATTGATTCTGCTATATTTGCATCAGGCAATTCTTTCATCTTTTCAGCTGACACGACATTCACCATCGACTTGGCGGCAAGCTGCTGGTTGATCGCTTCATTTTGTCCACGTGCCTGTGCAGTAACAACAACTACTTCTCCTTCTATTGCATGAGGCGACATTCGAAATTCCTGTTCGAGTATTTTATCTTCGGCAATAGTTACCTGCAAAGTGATATCTTGATATCCGATGTATGAAACTTTTATAGTTCTTTCACCAGTTGGTATACCATAGATAGTGACAAGTCCATCGATATCAGCAGAACCTCCTAAGCTCGTATTGAGGATGACTACATTCGCTCCAATGAGAACGTCACCTGTCACTTTATCCAACACTTTTGCTTTTATAGTACCAGATCCAACAGCAAACAAAGATTGTGTCATGATGAACATCATTGCTACGAACACACAACTCAGCTTTCTCCGAGTAGAAGAATTACCAATAGACATTTTTTTTCTCCTTATACGATGATGTTTATTGTTGAAGTTGTCCTAAGACAATCTAGTATTTCTCTTTGTGAATAATATTTTAGCGTAAGAAGACACGACGTAAGCGAAGTAAGAAGCAATGACACAGTATTAGTTCATCCTCAGGTGAAATTGAACCACACCATAACGATCTAACATGTGAAGCTTTTTCTTCGATGTCAACTTAATTTTAAAAAATGAAAATAGCAATTCTGAAATTCCCGAGAAAAAAATCCACGGATCGAAAAAATCGCCGTCGAAGAATTTTAATCGATCCGTCTCGGATACAACCCTATAAATCGTCCACCATGTAAAATCACCAATTTCTGATGTAGTATTTGCTGTTCCATGTCGTCGTCCATATCTTGACGAAAAAGATTTTCAAGAAAAAATAGAATCTGCACCAACAATTCGTGTAAGAAATAAATTACTCGCGATATCCCTTCAGATTAGTTGCATTCAGGGTGCTGAAGTTCCTTTTTGAAAAACTCTCCACTCTCACTCAGCTTAAAACCATCCCAGGATTCCAATAAGTTCGGATTCCAGAGCGGATCAAATACCCAGCATACCCAGCTGATTTTTTTCTTTTCCAGGTAAGTAATAATTTCCTTGCCATATTCACCATTTTCAGCCATACCGTATTTTCCAAGAGCAAATCCAAACTCAGTTGCGATAACAGGATAGCGATCCGCAGCAAAACCAAAATCCTCATCCCATTTTGGCGTAAATGGTTTGGCCCGCTTGTAGGGATATGGATGAGAGACATATCCAATGCCCTCAGCATCAATAGGTTCGATATGCAGCGGAGTGAGGTCGTAAGCCCAATCAAGTCCGGCGACAAGCGGAATTCTTTCCATATCATATGCCCGCACAAGATGGATCATATTTTCTACGATTTTCTTCCATTCACTCCAAGACATAGTTCCAAGTTGGCCATTAAATAGTGTGGGTTCGTTAAAAAGTTCATAGAATGCAACCGTATTGTTTCCTTTGAAATGAATAGCCATGGTACGCCAGAATTCATATGTCTCCTGTCTGGTAGTGATATATTCTGAATTCTGAAATAATTCCATCCCTAAATTGCCAATGCAATGCCAATCGATGATGACATACAAACCAAGCTCCGTAGACCATTCCACTGCTTGATCCAGCAATTGAAGATACTTCACTGGCGAGCGCATGCGCCAAGCTGCAGGATGTACCGGGAGACGGACAATAGTTGCACCGAAATCTTTTACTTTTGCAAAAAGATCCTTATCCCATTTCCCTTCTTGTTCTATTTTATCCGGATCTGCAATAGCAACTCCGCGAAACAAGATTGTATCTCCTTTTTCATTAATAAATTTATTGCCCTTCACTTTTATCAATGGAAGTTTTTTCGCATGAGGATTGTTAACAGGGCTATGTTCAACATCGAAGTTATTATTCCAATCAAAGAGTTTTGATTTTTTTTCAGAAGGTTGAGCCACGGTGACTACAGCAATTGACCACATCAGCAAATTGATCACAAACAATTTTATCCACTTATTCATCGCAGTTCCTTTTTCCCAGTGATAGGCGACTTATCAGCTGGATCATTGTTTGATCAATCGTACCATCAACACATCATGCGATGCAACCTCAGCAGTGAGTCTCTTTTTCGTATCACCCAGATTTTTCTTTGACCAGAGGTCACGGATACCGAATTGAATCCCCTTGGTATCCAATATTTTATTTGAGACGTCATCAGCTATATAGTGTTTTGACCAATCGAAATCAATCTTTTGTTTTTGTTCCGACTTATTCAGGAAACATACAGCCCAGTCATCATTCTTAAGTGGTTTTACCCACACTTCTACCCCATTTTCATTGTCCGTATACTTCAGTGCTTGCACACCGAGCGAATCTTGATCAATAGCAATCACATCTTTATTGGTGAGGATATCTGCAATTTCCTTTTTCATGCTGCGCACATCGTTGCCTGCAATGAGCGGTGCAGCGAGCATAGCCCACATTGAAAAATGCGCGCGGTCTTCGCTCTGCGACATTCCTCGGCCGATCTCCATCATATCGGGGTCATTCCAGTGGTCCGGGCCCGAATATTGACGAATCCCCTTTCTCAATTCAATAGTTTTAATAATGCCCCACGAAGACCACGAACCATGATTGACTTCACAATCAAAACAATCGGTGATGTCTCCGGTAATACGCCAGAGGTGGCCGACATCTTTGCCCCATTCCCATGGTTTGGTATCGCCCCATTCACATATACTGAATACAATCGGCCTGCCGGCAGTATGAAGAGCATCGCGCATTGTTTTATATGTTTCTTCCGAATTGGCTGTACCATGCGAGCACCAATCATACTTTAAGAAATCAACACCCCATGACGCATATAAAAGAGCATCTTGAAATTCATGTCCTCTGCCTCCCGGATACCCTGCACAAGTTTTCGTTCCAGCACAGTTGTGAATGCCGAACTTTAAACCTTTTGAATGAATATAGTCACCCAATACTTTCATCCCTGAAGGAAATTTATTGAGATCAGCAACAAGATTCCCCGCATTGTCTCTAGCCATTGCTTCCCAGCAATCATCAAGAACAACATATTGATAGCCGGACTCTTTCATTCCACTAGCAACAATAGCATCCGCAGCTTCACGAATCAATACTTCATCTACGTTACATGCAAAAGTATTCCAACTGTTCCAGCCCATTGGCGGTGTAAGCGCTAATCCTTGAAATTTTTGAGCACTCGCTCTCGTAGCAGAGGCAATGATCGCAATAATAAAAATAAAAAATATTATTTTTTTCATAAAGAAACGGTTCCTCGAAAAAATATTAAGGCGCTCATAGTAACCTGAAAAACGCATTCGACAATTATTTTATTCCTTCCAATCATCTGTCCGGAACGATGATGAGGGTAATCCATCTTTATTAAAAAGCGTTCCTTCGTCAGTATTGCTCCAGGCGTAGCGAACAGCAACTGGTTTTGTGATCTCGGGATGTGAGACCACGAGTTTCGATCCTTCAATTTTAACAATTGCTTTCTTGAATACTTTATCTTCGCCAGCAACCATGAAATTGTTTTCGCCGTTCAGCGATTTCACGATTAATCCCTTGCCGACATTATCAAATGATAGGACAACTTTTCCTTTTATCGCTTTCATTGATTTATAGATAGGACCGGAAAAAGGATTTTTCTGTCTGTATGTTTTTGCCAGCGCTAAGGAAGCTAACCGCTTACCGACATCTTCTTTATTCGTCGGATGAATATTTTTCGGATTGCCGATATCGAGCGTTACTGCCATTCCGGTATTCTTGACTGATAGGGTTTGAAATTGTGCTTCACGAAGCACGTGAGATTTAGAATTCAGACCATAGTCATACGGAGCTATCTGCACAAAATAGAATGGGAAATCACCGACCTCAAATTGTTTCCGCCAATCGGCAATCAGAGAAGGAAAGAGTTTCTTGTACAGGACAGGATCCGAGACATTATTCTCACCTTGATACCAGATAACTCCTTTGATAGTAAAAGGGACAAGCGGACTGATCATTCCATTGAACAGCGAACTTGGTGTATTTTGAGAAAAGTTGAGTGGAAACTTCGGCCGTTTATTAAATTCATTTCCTTCTGCTCCGTAAATATAAAACGTATTAGACCGTAATTCTGCCACCGGCAAATATCGCCAGTTCCCATCAATCGGAACATTGCTGCTATCACCATCGTTTACAAGGACCATTTTTGTTCCATGTCCCCATATTCCGCCGCCGCCGCGGAGGTCAACCACACGGACTGCAATTTGAAGCAATGAATCTGTTATAAGCGATCCTGCCACTTTATACACGCGATCGGCACTCCAGTAACCCTCTGTCATGTGGCTGCCCACTTTTTTACCATTAACATACGTCTCATCCAAATCGTCGACTGGGCCAAGACGGAGCGTCAGGTCTTTGCCTTTCCAGTTTGAAGGAATAATCACAAGTCTTCGGAACCAGACTACGCCATCAAATTCACCAATCTCTGTTTGTTCCCATAACGCAGGTAATTTCATTATATGCCAAGTGCTGTCATTATACGATCGAGCGGAACATTGATCATCTTGGAAATTCAATTCTTCATACTTCTTCAACGGATCTTGTTCCTGAATAATTATCGATGGATGATTGGTTATCCATTGGCTGAGTGATCGAATACTATCACCACATCTATCTAATTGGTTTAATTGTGACGCATATTCCTCAAAAGAACTCAATGCTGATTTACTCATCCACGCTTCGATGAATGTACCACCATAGCTGGAATTAATAAGTCCAATCGGGACTTTCAACTTTGCGGATAAACTCTTTCCAAAATAAAATGCCGTTGCACTAAATGGACCAACGTCAAGAGGGGAACATTCCGTCCAAGTTCCATCACAAGATTTGATTGGTGAAGCTTCATACGCGCGCAACACCGTGAACATTCTGATATTGGGGTAGAGCGCTCGATCGATCTCGCTTGCACTGTTGGAAATTGTATCCGATGGCGGCCACCCTTCTAAAGGCATTTCCATATTGGATTGTCCGGAACACAGCCACACCTCACCGATTAACATGTTACGTAACACTGAAATTGATTTCCCTGACCTGATGGATAACTGGAATGGACCTCCGGCTTTCGGAGTCTTTAGTCTTACGGACCAAAAACCCGTCGAATCTATTTTCCCCGTTACTTCTTTGCCCCATGAAGTTTTGAGGACTATTTCCGCATTCGGAGTTCCCGCACCCCAAATAGGAACGTTTGATTGCTGCTGAAGAACCATATTATCTTGAAATAGAGGAGCCAATTTCAGTTGTGCAGGTTGAGCAGAAAGGCTCATGACGAATCCCATTGCAACGGTAAGATACAAGAATTTTGATGTATATAAGAACCAAGTAATAAATCTTGGTTTGTACATAGTTTACTCCGAAGGATTGAACAAGTTATCTTGAACGATTTCTAATAAACAAAGACTCTGCCATCAAAAACCATCCAGAAGTAGTTTTTTTACTTGAGTATTGAGGATAAATCAAAGATAAATCGACATCCTGTTTATCAATTCCATAACAAATTATTATCCTGATAAAATGTTTGATTTAATTATGGTTAATTGATATCGATAGAGGCTTCAGTACCTATGGCATCATTTATGCGTTGAAATATAGTAAACACAGTTTTTTAGTGGAGAATCAAAATATGTCAATTAATCCCATTGATCTTACAATCATCATTGGCTATTTCATTGTAGCAATTTCTCTTGGTATCCTTGTCTCAAAACGAGCAGTCAAGAATATGAATTCGTATTTCCTAGGAAGCAATAGTCTTCCATGGTGGATGCTCGGAATATCAGATGCCTCCGGTATGTATGATATTACAGGTACTATGTGGCTTGTCTATGTTCTCTTTGTTTATGGAATGAAAAGCATTTTCCTGCCATGGATTTGGCCGACATTTAATCAAGTATTCTTAATGGTGTATCTATCCATCTGGTTGAGAAAATCTAATGTCATGACAGGCGCCGCGTGGATTGAAACACGATTTGGAAAAAGCAGAGGTGCGACGCTTTCGCATATTAGTGTCGTTGTATTCGCACTGGTCAGCGTTATAGGTTTTATTGCATATGCTTTCAAAGGCATTGGAAAATTCGCTGCAATATTTTTCCCATGGAATATATCACCTGATATGTACGCCATTATCCTTATGTCCCTCACAGCTATTTATGCTGTGAAGGGAGGAATGTTCAGCGTAGTTATTACAGAAGTTCTGCAATTCCTTGTCCTTACTATTGCTTCCCTCTCTATCGGAATTTTAGCTATCTATACTATATCGCCGGAACAAATACAACATATGATTCCGCAAGGATGGGCAACTCCATTATTTGGCTGGCATCTTAATTTAGATTGGACCGGAATATTAGATTCCGTAAATAATAAAATTGCGGAAGATGGTTATGGCCTCTTCGGTATTTTCTTTATTATGGTCGCTTTTCAAGGTATTCTCAAAAGCACTGCAGGGCCAGCACCAAATTACGATATGCAGCGTGTCCTTGCCACACGCTCTCCCAAAGAAGCTGCAAAAATGAATTGGTTTGTCAATGTCGTTTTAATTTTCCCGCGTTACATGTTGATTTCCGGGATTACAGTGTTGGCTTTAGTCCACTTTTCACCACAATTAAAGGCTATGGGTCCCAATCCAGATTTTGAATTGATACTCCCATATATTATTAAAAATTGTTTACCAGTCGGATTAGTCGGCTTGCTTCTCGCTGGATTGTTTGCCGCGTTCATGTCCAATTATGCCGCAACTATCAATGCAGCACCAGCATACGTGGTCAATGACATATACAAACGATTCATCAATCCAAATGCTGGAGACCGCGTTTATGTTCGACTCAGCATTTTAACAACCATCGCTTTTGTCATTGTTGGATTTGGTTTCGGTTTTCTCGTCACTTCAATTAATAATATCACACTATGGATAGTGAGTGCATTGTGGGGTGGATACACAGCATCAAATATCCTAAAATGGCATTGGTGGAGATTGAATGGACATGGCTACTTTTGGGGGATGATTACAGGAATTGCAGCATCCATGATTCTGCCAGAAGCTTTCCCATCAATTCCAGCAATCATGGCATTTCCCTACATCCTTGTGATTTCTCTGACCGGCTGCATTATCGGAAGCTTATTGACAAAACCCGAACCCGATGAAGTATTGATGAGATTTTATATGCAGGTACGACCATGGGGGTTCTGGACACCGATCCATAGAAAAACCTTAAAATTTTATCCTGACTTCCAGCCAAACAGAAATTTCAAGAAGGATATCTTTAACGTTGTCGTTGGAGTTTTTTGGCAGACGTCTATAGTAGTTCTTCCTATTTCCTTGGTGACACAACAACATACTATTTTTACAATAGCATTAGGTATCATGTTGACGATGTCCATTATTTTAAAATTCACTTGGTGGAATAAACTAGATGAAGCAAGTAAAGAGACTTTACCGGTAGATTTCGATGAACGCGTTAAAATTTCGACGACCGATTGATTGTATATGGTAAGGATGAATAAGAATGACAGAATTAAAATTTAAGCAACAAGTAAAACGCTTATTTACAGAGCACGGGAGATTCCTGAAGAAGAAGAACAAGAAAATTGCTCAGAACAATGGTGTATTGTATCGCTATGTCAATCCGGTTGTTACTGCCGCTCACACTCCAATTCCTTGGCGATATGATCTTCATTACAAGACCAATCCTTTTTTAATGGAACGAATGGGAATTAATGCAACGTTCAATTCAGGTGCCATTGAGTTTAAAGGTAAGATACTTCTGATGGTACGCGTCGAAGGAACAGATCGAAAATCTTTTTTTGCGATCGCAGAATCAAAGAATGGTGTTGATAATTTTCGGTTCTGGGAGTATCCAATTTTATTACCTGAAACCTCCGATCCCGATATTAATGTTTATGATATGCGGCTTGTTCAACATGAAGATGGTTGGATATATGGTCTTTTCTGTACCGAACGAAAAGACCCGAATGCCCCGCGAACCGATACTTCAACAGCTATAGCCCAGTGTGGTATTGTCAGAACTAAAGATTTATTGAAATGGGAACGGCTGCCAGATTTAATTACAAAATCTCCGCAACAGCGCAATGTTGTCCTACATCCTGAATTCATCCATGACAAGTATGCATTTTATACGCGCCCCCAAGATGGTTTTATCGAAGCAGGTTCCGGTGGGGGGATCGGATGGGGACTTTCCGATAGCATAGAAAATGCCATTATCGACAGCGAGATTATTATTGATGATCGGGCATATCATACTATAAAAGAAGTTAAAAATGGTCTAGGTCCAGCCCCGATTAAAACAGATAAAGGGTGGCTACAATTGGCGCACGGCGTTCGGAACACAGCTGCTGGTTTGCGTTACGTCCTCTATTTATTTCTTACCAACCTGAAAGACCCTTCGAAGGTTATTGCGTTGCCGGCTGGTTATTTCTTAGCTTCAGAAGGAGAAGAACGAATCGGAGATGTATCCAATGTACTTTTTAGTAATGGCTGGGTGAAACGATCAGACGGTACGATCTTTATCTATTATGGTTCATCCGATACTCGCTTGCACGTGGCAATTTCCTCGGTGGAAAAACTCTTGGATTATGTTTTACACTCGCCGGAAGACGGACTTCGGACAGGAGTGAGTGTTCAACAACGTATTCAGCTGATCAAGAAGAATGCTGGGGCTTACAAGAAATAATTCGTCTTTCTTATAAGTATAGGACCTGCTGCACGTTGGAATGAAAAACGTCAGCAGGTTTTTTATTTTGAACGCTGCTTTGCAGTTGAATGCCAGTGGGCAGCTACCTTATTTATTTGACGTTGCGAATTCTCTTTGAGAAGCGACATACAGTTCATCAATGCACGGCATGTGTGGTACGTGCACTTCCACATATGGCTTTTAGGACCCTTTCGGAAGTGAGGTTCCTTATCGATACCTCCTTCGAACCAATCTCCACCCACCGTATCGATGATGCTGGACTTTACATACTTCCACTGACGCAGAAAGTATTCAAAGTATGTATGCTCATCCGGAAAGATTTTGGAAAACAATAATAAGGCATTCAATCCTTCCGCCTGCGCCCACCAATTCTTTGTATCCTTAATTATTGAACAATCATTGTGACCATCGAAATAATAGCCACCGTCATAAAAACCGCCGGCGCTCTTATCCCATCCGTACTGTACAGCATGATCCAACATTTTCTTTGCAATGGTGAGTGTTCGTGTATCATGTTCCAGACCCAACGCCCATGAAGCTTCCAACATGAGAAATGCAGTTTCATAGTCGTGCCCAAAAGAAACATGATCCAATCCAAAATTTGCTTTCCGTTCAGCTTCCGAACCTTTCCGGAACGATACCGGACTCCAATCACTATGGAAGAACAATTGGAGATATCCTTCTTTTGACACCATGACATCTCGGATCAATTCTAAGAGAGATTTGAGTTGAACATATAATCCTGGATCTTTCCAGACATGATACAGTTCGGTATATGCTTCCAACAAATGGATAGATGAATTCTGGTCTTTGTACCCGAGTTCATTCCTATCCGATGCAATTGTTTGATATTCCGATTGACGATCAAACGGCTGCGCTTCTCTGGTGAGAAACTGAAAATACCCTTTATATTTTGTATCAAAAGCATGTTCTTCTATCCATCGATATGCTTGCTGAGCAAAGCGGAGAACTTCTTCGTCGCGCGTTAAATCATACAACGCTGCTAATGCGTAAATTGCAAATGCATTGCCGTACGTGCGCTTTTCATTTCGCCACCCGCTGACATCCGACCAACCGCCCTCTCTGCTGCGAATCTGGTAGAACCCGCCAAATTCGTTATCCCACATTTTATTTTTAAGAAACGGTACTCCATGCCGCGCCATCGAACGATAGTCGTTATTGCTATTGATGTATGTCGACACCTTGGCGAGTGTCCAGATGTGCCTGCTTTGCGACACAATCATTTTCTCCTGTTCAGGCGGCAGTGTCCAATCACTGGAGATGTTCGTAAAGTATCCTCCACATTCTTTATCCAGCACCAATGGATACCATCGTTTCAAAATGCCATTCACCATTGCATTTTGAAATTCTTCAATCAATCGTTCATTTTCAGACATTGTTATCTTTCTCGTTGTTTATCTTTGTTCAATCATTTTGATCGCAAGAGATATGCCATATTCTTTTTTCTACAATATCATTGAATGGATCAGATTCGTTGATTCTTGTTCTTAGGGAGCACCTCATCTCCTATGATATTGATAACCATTCTTAAAACAATAATCCACCGTAGTATGCAAATATTTTTTTGTTTCTTCACTATCATTTTCTCATGTATTCAGTTAGATTTCTTTTACCATAGTACAATTCATTCACTTTACTCTGGATTATATGAATAAAACCGTTCGTGTTTCCTGCATCCTCGTTGTTTCATTCTTTATTTTCCAATCCTCATTCGGTCAGTTTCGTTCTTTCGTGACCACGAAAGGTGATAAATTGATGGATGGCGATCGTGAGTTACGTTTCATTTCATTCAATATACCCAATCTTCATTATGTTGAAGACGATCATGCTTTTGAATCTCCTAATCCCTGGCGCATTGCCGATGAATTTGAAATTCGCGATGCTCTTACTGCCGTACAGCAAATCGGAGGAAATGTCGTGCGGATATATGTTCCTTCCGTTCGGAAGGGAATGGACAGTTCTCTCATCATTCGTCATGTAGAAAGCCCCGGGCAGTTCAACGAAGAAGCGTTCAAAGGATACGACAAAGTACTGCAGATTGCCAACGAACTGGGTGTTCGGGTCATCATTCCTTTCGTGGATAATTGGTGGTGGTGGGGCGGCATTGCGGACTACGCCCGCTTTCGTGGAGAACCAAAGGAAGCTTTTTGGACTGACTCTATTATTATCAAGGATTTTAAGAAGACCATCGAGCACCTCGTCAATCGTGTTAACACCTTTACCGGAATCCCTTACAGAGATGATAAAGCAATTTTTGGATGGGAGACCGGCAATGAATTGGAAGTTCAAGATTTTTCATGGACAAAGGAGATTGCAGGATATATAAAGAGTTTGGATAGAAACCACCTTGTTATTGAAGGAACACATCGGCAGGCCATCCAAGATGAAGCGCTCTCCGATCCGAACATCGATGTCTTGTCGCTCCATTTCTACCGCCCGGCATATCAAACAGTGAACCTCATGCTCGATGCACGCATGAAATCAAAAAATAAAAAACCCTTTTTTGTCGGTGAGATTGGCCGCAATCCGATAGATAGTTTGCGTATGATTCTCGATTCTGCAATTTCTTCCGGCATGTCCGGAATCATGATATGGTCTATGCGCTCGCACAACCGCGATGGCGGATTTTATTACCACCAAAATGCATACCGATGGCCTGGATTTGCCAGCGGGAAAACATGGGACGAACAACCTGTTATTAACTTGTTTCGAGAAAAAGCATTTCAAATCAATGGGTCACGGTTGCCTGCCGTTCCGATTCCCCAGCCCCCAAAACTTCTGCCAATAGCAACTCCATATAAAATTTCCTGGCAGGGATCTACCGGTGCGTCAAGTTATATCATTGAACGAAAGGAACGGTTCCTTTTCTTCTTCTCGCGCTGGCAGGTTATCGATAGCAATGCGAGCGATGCGAATAGTAATTACCGGCCGCTCTTTAGTGATACACTTGCTGAACCTGGAACACATTATTCCTATCGTGTCCGGGCGAAGAACAGTTCTGGAATTTCCGAAGTCTCTGAGGTTGCCGGTCCGGTCAGCGCACCTTGTAGGCTTCTTGTTGATGAATTCGAAGACACAAGAAAAATGATACAAAAATCATCCGGCGTTACCGTTATCACGAACAAGGAAAACATACGTGCAAAAGAAGATGGAAGCCGTTTGTTAGGAACAACCGGTGATTCTATTGTCTATAAGCTGCCGGCACAAATATCAAGTGTTCAGGTTGATGCATTTTTTACGACGAAAGACTATAAAAAAGATTTGAAATTTTCATCTGGAATTTCCCAACTATCCGCAATTCCCATACATGCAAGTCGAAAGATATTCGAAGTATTCAATAACGCCTATAGAGCCTTCACACCAGTTCGCTACAATGTGACGAACATTTCAAAAGATCACAGGTACGTCGTGATTTATCTGACAGAAGGAATTCAACTTGGGAGATTGGAGATAGGATATGATCCGGAATAAAAACAAAATAATGATCTGTGGATTCATCCTAATTGGACTGCTTTCGCATCCATCACGGTCACAACAGACACACATATTCAATATTGGATCAAAAAAACTTGGCATTAATTTTTATTCACCATCGATTGTTCACATTCGTATAACAGCATCTGCATCTTTCTCGACCCGTCAAAGTTTAAGTGTTGTTGCATATCCGCAAAAGACCTCTGTTCATGTAGATCAAAATGATTCGACTGCTATTCTTACCGGCAATGTGCTCACTCTTGTTGTAAGCAAAAAAGACGGCGCGGTTTTATTCCGCGATGCATCCGGAAAAACCATTCTCGCTGCAGCAGGCATTACTTCTTCATCACTTGTTCAGGATACAGTTGCCGGCGAACCGGTGTATCATATCCAGCAGGGATTCAGCCTGTCTCCAGAAGAGGGTTTGTTTGGATTAGGCCAATATGAAGATGCAACCATGAACTATCGGGGGCATGATGTTCTTATTTCCCAAGCCAACCGTACCGCAATTAATCCATTTTTGATTTCAACAAAAGGATATGGAATTCTCTGGCACAATTACTCAAAGTCGAGATTCACCGATTCTCAGCGCGGTACTTTTTTTTGGTCAGAAGTGGGAGACGAGGTTGATTACTATTTTTGTTATGGTCATGCTATGGATTCCGTCATTGCACGGTACCGGTTCCTTACCGGCGCCGCTCCGTTATTCGGAAAGTGGGCGTACGGTTTTTGGCAATCCAAAGAACGCTATACCAGTGCGCAAGATATTCTCGGAATTCTTCATGAGTACAGAAATCGGCACATTCCTTTGGACAATCTTGTGCAGGACTGGAACTACTGGCCCGGTCCGGGACAGTTCAGTTCGATGACGTGGGACAGTACACGGTTTCCTTCTCCAAAGACGATGATCGATTCCATGCATAAAGAACATGCGCACATCATTGTATCTATCTGGCCGGCATTTGGAAATCAGAGTGCCATATTCAACGAGATGAGCCTGAAAGGATTCCTCTATCCGATCCCCCATTGGAATGAAGGATTAGTCTACGATGCATACAGTACGGAAGCCCGCTCTCTTTATTGGAAGTATTTGAAAAAAGGATTGTTTGATGTTGGAATGGATGGATACTGGGCTGATGCGACCGAACCGGAGTTCCGATGCACGGACGACCGCTACATCACCGAACTTTCCATGAAACAAGCAGGCAGGAATGCACTCGGCACATTTGCGCGCTATCTCAATCCCTTCTCGTTGATGACGACAACAGGATTATACCAGCATCATCGTGAAACAACTTCCGAGAAGCGCGTGTTCCTTCTGACTCGCTCTTCATTTGCCGGACAGCAGCGCAACGCTGTTGTTACATGGTCAGGCGATACGTTCGCAGGCTGGGATAATCTCAAAGTCCAAATCGCTTCCGGCATTAACTTCTCGATGTCCGGTATACCTTATTGGAACAGCGACATCGGCGGATTCATCACCAGCTTTTATTTTCCCCGCGGCTTCGATGATCCCGCGTATAAGGAACTCTATGTGCGCTGGTTCCAATTCGGTGCGTTCTCCCCTATGTTCCGTGCACATGGAACGAACATCCCCCGCGAAATCTGGCGCATCGGTCCCGAAAGTGATCCCGCGCTACTCGCGTTGCTCGCAGCAGATCGACTCCGTTATCGATTGATGCCGTATATTTATTCCACGGCATGGCAGGTGACGAACAAAGGATATTCATTCCTGCGCGGTCTCCCGATGAGCTTTCCTCAAGATTATAACACGTATTCTATTGCCAATCAGTATTTTTTCGGTTCATCAATTATGGTACGGCCGGTGACCCGTCCGTTCATAAGCGAACCTGAATTTGGCGGAATAGATATTACTCCCGAGCACTTTCTATCTCCCGACGGTTCAGAGCATGGAGCCGATCTCTCTTTCTTTCGCGGACTCTCATTTGATGAAATCCTGTTGAATCGTAAGATCGATGTAGGTCAAATTGCATGGTTTGGATGTGTACCTCTCGAATTGGATTCTGCGTACAGTGTTCGTATGGTAGGACAGTTGAAAACGGATGTAACCGGACGTCATACATTCTTTGTCCGCACCGACGGCGGGGTGCGCATGTGGATTCGAGATAGTCTCCTTATAGATGCATGGGATAATAAAGAGGAAAAGGTCTTTACGGCATCTGCCGAGATGTTCACTGATCATGGGAATCCATTTCGAATCGAGCACCGGCAATTTAAACCCAAAACGGCAACTTTCAAGGTTAATTGGAAACAGCCAGGATTATTATCCGTCGCTGATACAACGCTATCAGTTTATCTTCCTGAAAAAATCCAGTGGTTCGATTTCTGGTCCGGACAAAAATATTCCGGCGGGCAAATTATTCATTTGACACCGCCGCTTGATCAAATTCCTCTCTTTATTCCCTCAGGATCCATTATACCATTAGGACCGGATATTCAGTTTGCAATGGAGCGGACGAACAAACCGATCGAACTGCGAATTTATCCAGGACGCGATGCAGAGTTTACTTTGTATGACGATGAAGGTGATTCGTACCGCTATGAAAAAGGAGTTTACAGCACGATTCTCATTCACTGGAACGATGCAAAGAAAACGCTCGCCATCGGCGCACAACAGGGAACATTTCCAGGCGCACCGGATCAACGAATTTTTCACGTCGTATTAGTACAAACTCACCATGGAATGGGAATTGAAAACACTGCATCTCCGGAGAAGATCGTCAAGTACAATCGAAAGTCCATGACGGTAAAGCTGTAATGCTCCTTCTTACTTGGTGAGCAACAGTTTTTTTATACGAATATATTGCTGTTGCTCATTTTCAGGTGAAACAACTATTCTAGCAAAATAGACGCCCCTCGGTAAAGAAGATGCATTGAATTGTGCATGGAATTGCCATTACATTGATTAGCAAGGAAGAGAATTATTCTCATTTCACTTCATACATTTAATACACATTTTTAAAATAAACATCTTATCATTACCGACTCATCGATAGTTATTTAACCAACATAAGCTTGCTGACTGCGACTGAATTACCGGATTGAAGCCGGCAGAAATACATGCCGCTCGAAAGGTTTCTTGCATCGAATTGAATATTATATGTTCCTGCGGATTTCACTTCGTTGACAAGAGTTGCAATCTCTCTTCCCATCAGATCAAATATCTTCATTGAAACATGACTCTTAATCGGCAATTCATATCGAATCGTTGTAACCGGATTAAACGGATTAGGATAATTTGCATGCAGAATCATTTCCTTTGGCAATATACTTTTCGTTTCCAGAGCTACATCTGTTGGTTTAGCAACTGCTTGATCGCCCGGCATATTTCCCGAATCATAATATCTCCATTCAGAACCGTTGGGGGAATATATATTTCCGTTACCATCTGCTAAATACAAATCAAAAGCCACACCCACTTTTTGACCATTTCCCGCATGAACTTCGACCGCAATAATGTTCTCTCCATTTTTAAATTTTTGATCAGCGGAACCCAAAAGCGGAACTTTTTGGTTATAAAACCCTGAGGTATCGAGAGCAAATGTGTTGTAGGAAAAATCCGAACCAGCGGTCATTTTAATTCGGCCAAGTTCTTGACCATTGACATAGAAAATTGCTCCCTCGCGCCCCTTCGCATAAAGTTTCAAGGAAAATTTATTTTCTATACTATCGAGTGTGATTATGCGCCTAAAATACGCTGTCGTCAGTATTCCTATTTTAGTCACCGGACTGTTATCATTGATACTTCCAAAAGGAGCAAGACTTTTCTTCCATCGAGAATCATCATATGACAATGAAGTCCATCGAAGCGCATGCATAGTTGTATCGACATGAAATTGAATAACTGCTGAAGTATTCATTACATTCCCGTAGAGATCTTTTCCTCTTATATAGTACGTATATTCAAGTCCATGGTGTAATGATAGAGTTACCGAATGAGACTGCGTTCCCGTTATGGTAAATACATTTTCCATTTCACGATATGATTTATCCGAAGTACTATAACGCAGCGTATCATATGAATCTGTTTGAACATTCAGAACATACGTTGTATCATAGACAGTAAACGGCGATGAAGGTATTTTTGTAATCTGCGGCGGTGTGATATCATGATAGGGTGTCCAAGCATTGATGGTATTGATAACAGAAATAAGTGTGTCCGCAATTTTTTGATGCATAGCGGCACTTGGGTGGCCTTGGTTGACATACGTTCCATCATAATAAGGAAACGATGCATAGAATACGTTTGTATGTCCCGATGCATTTTCTTCAGCAACGACCTGCGATATATTGGTCTGCAACCACGGTACTCCATTATTCCAATTAATGGCAGGATTATACCCATTCTCAGCTACAGCAAGTATTTTTACACCAGGATATACATCCATTATAGTTGACAGAAATTCGTGATATTTATTCCGAAATATTTCAGCATTTCCCGATACAACCGGACCTGAATACCCGCCCCACCCGCTATAATCGTTCAATCCAAGACAGATGACGACTAAATTGGGTACCCAATTTGTATAATTCCACTTTGGCGTAGGTGTATATAAAAGAGTTCGATCGAATTCGCTTGGGAGATTATTGGAATAATTTCCTGTATAATCCAAGACAAGTCCAAAACCGCCGCGAGCGGAAATGTGATACTGAGCATTATAATATCTTGCTATGAGCGCGCCGAATCCTTTATAATTATTTGTATACGAATCATTCGGTGCACTACTCGCTTGAGTCCATTCATTCCCGGAAGCGACGGAATATGAGTCGCCAATAAATTCTATCTTTTTTTCCGGCCTATTCTGAGGCGGTAGAAGGTTCTTGCCATCATCAAGTATAAAGCCGTTAAAAGAAAATTTGGTCCAGTTTGTTTCGCTTCTTAAGGTAAATAATATTTTATGATTGCCGGCGGGAAGTCCAGTGGCTAACATATAAGAAGTAATTCCCGATGTAGTACCGTGAAATATCGAAAATACAGTGTCATCGATGAAAACATTATAGTAACTAAAATTATCATTCGTTATAATGCCGATACTTGTGCCTTCAAACTCAGCATAAACATACACACCCGGCCATGAATGCGTCGGCGCTGATGGAATTGAAAAATCCCATCTTCCGTAATACTGAATGTTTGAGTTATCGGCAGGAATAGTGCTTGCGGGAAAGAGCATACTGCTGAACAAAAGAAAAAGGAAGAGAGAGAATAAAAGTTTCTTCATGATAATTCCTTGAATATCGTTATTTTTTATCGCCCAATATTTCTAACTGGTCAATCGCTCTGATAATCTGATCCGCAATTTTTCTATGTGTCTCAACCGTCGGATGACCATTGGCTACATAACCGCCGGGGAACTCATCAAATGTTCCATAGTAAATGTCGTTCATACCATATTTCTTTTCCGCATCAACCACCTGTTGAACATTTTTTCGCATCCATGCTGGATATGCCGCTACTGCAAGTATTTTTACGCCTGGATAAATTTCCCGAAGCCGTCGGATAAAGTTTTGATATCCTGTTCGAAAGAACTTCGATTTCTCTTCAGATACGTTCCCCTCTTTATTCTTCAATCCGGAAAAATCATTTAAGCCCAAACAGATAACGGCGACTTGGGGAATCCATTGTGCATAATCCCATTTCGGTAATGGCGACTCCATCAATGTCCTGTCAAATATGTTCGGTATATTCACGGTTGTATCTCCGCGCCAATCACAGACCATACCGCTTCCTGAACGGCACGTAGTATGATATTCAGCCTTGAAGTGTTCGGCAATAAGGGAAGCGAATCCTTTATCAATATTCGTAACGGGAAAACGTTCTTCCCATGCGAGTTGTTGAACAGTTGCCTCATTGCTTTCCGCAGCTGTAAATGAATCGCCGATAAATTCAATCCTGCTCGATGGTGAACTCGCCGGCTGCAGCAGCTCTGCTCCATCATCAAGCAAGAATCCTGAGAATGAGAATACGGCATCGAAGACAATATTGCGTTTACTCAAACGGAACGAATGAATCGTATTTGCCAAATGTTCAGCGAGTACATAGTCTGTATCGCCTGCTTTTGTGCCGTGGAATATTTTTACAAACATGCCATCGATATAGACGTTATAATAATTGATACTGTCGGCAAGGCGCACACCAATGCTCGTACCGGTGAACTCGGCTGTAATGAAAACACCGGGCCATGAATGCTTGGCATGCAATGAATCTGTTCGATCCCACCGGCCATGATATTGAATACAAGGATGATGAGCCGGAATAAAGGTTGATGAGATGAGCATAGAACTTGTTCCGAAAATAATTACCAGGAAATTTAAAAATGCATGTTTCATATTGTTTTCTCTCGGACGTGGCTTATAGAAGAAAGATAATCACTAATTCATTGGAATACATATTGCACAAGAATATTTTATTCTCTCAAACCTGTTGAAGAAAGAGAAGTTAATTTGAACGCGTGAGCAAGGTATCGACGATCTCCACTCGTTGCAAATGTTTTGCATGATTGCGAATGATGGCAAGCGTTGACGTATCCGATGTGAAAATTGAATTGCGCCCTTGAGGTTCCTGTGGAGGATCGCCGGTAAAAGGATCTCCCTGTTTCCATATTCCATCCTGATGCTGAGCTGATGACTCGCCGCCCCATGACCATATATTTGATCCAGCAATCGGACCACCATTCCTTGCAGAATCATATATACATTGGTACAGGAATCTAAAATAATGATCACGTGCGCTTGTTGGTGTCCCCGGCAAAATTTCTCCGTTATCCCTGCCAATCCCGAATTCTTCCATCACAACAGGTTTGTTCAATTGACGGGCAAGAGCCAGATGAAGGTTGATATAGTTAAGAGCTTTCTCTTCCGTGCTTGGAAGCGTCTCAGCATAACGCTTCGGATTGAACCATCCCCAATTGAGCGGCCAAAGATGGAAAGTCAGATAGTCTATGTATTTGGATTGATGAGCTTCGAGGAACGCTTCTTCCGATTGAAGGCACCCGACCTTTCCTTCGCTTCCAGTCGATACAAGATGGTTGGTGTCCAGTGAGTGGATGAACTGCGCTGATGAATCGATCCATTGATAAAACGCTGGTAAATTTTGCCGCCCAGCTTCACCATCACGTCCGGGTCTTGGCTCATTCGCAAGCTGCCAGGACATGATTGTAGGATCTTCATAATAACGCCGTCCATTGACACTATTCTTTCGGACCACAATCTGCTTTATATATTCGCGATAGAGGCGCATCGCCACAGGTGTAGAGTAAAACCTTGCAGAAAAGTCCATGAATCCGCCGTATCCTTTTTGTGGATCTTCTGGATCTGCTCCTTCCTTCCCTGTTGCCCAAACCATATACTGCGCCATTCCTCCGGACCATTCCCAATAATTAGTAAGATAGAGAACAGCATGCATATGACGCTTTGCCATTTCTGCAAGAGTAAAGTCCAAGCCGATAAGGAGAGAATCATCATATTTGCCGGCTGTAATTTGAATTGCAGGCTTAATGGATCGCTGGATATATGAACGTTCTGAGGCAGCAAGTATGCGTAGGTTTGTAATTCCATTTGACCGTAAAGTATCTAATTCTCTCAACAGGCGCGAACGATCTCCTGTGACTCCAGTTGATCCCAAATAGCAGGTGTACCATACATTAGCTCCGGCAAAATAGTACGGTGTTCCGTTATAAACAAAATGCTGCCCTTGCACTTTTATGTATTCATCTTTCACCTGAAGCCAAGGTATGAATGAACAGGAGCTCAAAACGAATGAAATGATGCAGAGGAGAAAATAATTATTATATCGCAACCATCTTTCTTCCATTTGTCGTTTCATCTCAAGTGTTTTTCCTTTCTATATTTCAATAGAAAATACCACTAAGAAGGTGTCAAAATAAACCGACAAAAACAATTTAGTAAGAACTAGTTCGGAAAGGACTTACGTAACAGAAGCAATGAGTATAAAAAATGAAAATAAGATTTGATCGCTCTTGACACAAATATCATTATATATTACTATGGTAACGTTTGCAATTATGATATTTTAACATTTTGCGCGAACCATTGTATGGTAAATTGAAGTGTCCATATTCATTCAATAAGGAGTAAACGATGCAAGCCATAGGATTGTCGTTCATAGACTGGATAATTATTTTTATCTATTTCAGCTTTGTGCTCGGTATCGGTATCTATTTGCAGAAATTTACTAAAAGTCAGGAAGATTTTTTTCTTGCCGGAAGAAAGAACTCTTCTTGGGTTGCAGGACTCGCATTCCTCTCTGCGAATCTCGGAGCACTGGAATTACTTGGTATGACAGGGAATACATTTAAGTACGGGATGTATGTTGCCCATTTCTATTGGATAGGTGCAATTCCTGCGATGTTGTTCCTTGGTATCTATATGATGCCATTCTACTATAGCAGTAAGATCAATTCTATTCCAGGTTATCTCAAACTTCGTTTTGATGAGAAGACGCGTGTCATCAATGGAATTTCCTTTGCTATTATGACGTTGCTGGTTTCGGGGATTAATTTGTATGCAATGGCGCTGGTGTTGCACACATTCCTTGGATGGAATTGGGATGTGAGTATGTGGGCTTCTGCTGCTACCGTTGCAGCATATGTCACATTGAGCGGTTTAATGTCAGCAATTTTTACGGAGATCATCCAATTTTTCCTTATATGGTTCGGATTATTCCTTGTATCGATCATGGGAATTATTGAGATCGGCAGTGTCCATGAAATCATTGCCCGCATCAATGAATTCAGCGGACCATTATCCATGACTACTCTCTGGTCTACATCATCTGATCCAATGAAAAACGGCATGCTCATTCATTGGGGCGGAATCGTACTCGGACTCGGATTCGTTTTATCGTTCGGATATTGGACAACGGACTTTCTCGTTGTTCAGCGTGCATTCTCTGCGAAGGATTTGCGCTCAGCCCGGATGACTCCCATTCTTGCTTCCTTCTTTAAAATGGCATTACCATTTCTCGTTATTTTTGCCGGTCTTATTGCGATTGCTCTGTCGCTCGATCCGAAAAGCGGATTTCAGCTTCTTCACGATGGAACTCAAATCAATTATGATTCTGCACTTCCATTATTGATTGCCCGTTACTATCCTCCAGGATTAGTTGGCCTGGGTGTGACTGCGCTCCTTGCCGGGTTTATGGCCGGCCAAGCGGGTAATGTGAGTGCATTCAATACTGTATGGACATATGATATTTACAGGTCGGTTATAAATCGGAATGCATCGGATAAACATCTTCTCTGGATGGGACGGGTTTCTACGATTGTTGGTGTGATTCTTTCATTGGTCACTGCGTATTGGGCAAAAAGTTTCCCCAGTATTATGGATTATTTGCAGGCGATTTTCTCCTGGGTGAATGCGCCTCTCTTTGCAACGATGCTTCTCGGTATGTTCCTCTGGTGGATCACACCGAATGGGGCATTCTGGGGATTGATTGCAGGAATGAGTTCCTCGTTCCTCATGTACCTGGCAGTAAAATTTCACTGGTTCTCTGAAAGCATCATAACGATGTCCAGTGTTCAAAGTGATATGGCAGCGAATTTCTGGCGTGCCTGGTGGGCATGGCTCATTTGTGCTGCTGTGACAGTCCTTATAAGTCTGTTCACCAAAAGAAGGCCCAAGGAAGAATTGGTAGGATTGGTAAAAGGCTTAACAAAAGAACTCCACGATCAGCATTTGCCGTTTACGAAACGGCCTGAGTTCTATGCGATTATCTCTCTGATCGTGCTCATTGCTCTCAACGTATGGTTCTGGTAAACAAGGAGAAGTTATTTATGTCTGAACATCAAATGAAGCCAATCTGGTATTTTGTCGGTCTTATATTATCTGCTATGGGAATCGTCATTTTCTTAAGCGGGTTATTTCAACTCATCGTGCCGCCGGCAGCAACAACCGTCTTAGCAAGCATTCACCCTAATATTTGGTGGGGAGCATTGATGATAGTCTTTGGAGGCGGAATGTATATCGCGGCAACGAAAAAATCAAAATGAATCTTTTATGAATATTCCTGATGCAGTAGAACAATCCTTTAAGAAAAAATTTGGCGAGAAATCCCTTGTCGTGCGCTCACCTGGACGCGTTAATCTCATTGGCGAGCATACGGATTATAATCAAGGATTCGTGCTTCCGGCTGCGATCGATAAGGCAGTCTATTTTGCCATTGCCCCTCGTGCAGACCGTAATTGCAATATAGTTGCGCTCGACATGCATGATGAACATCATTTCGCGATTGATGATCTCCAAAAATCTTCCAAGGGATGGCCGAATTATCTTATGGGTGTTGTCGACCAACTCCTTAAATCGCATTATCAATTGCGCGGATTCAATTGTGTGTTCGGGAGTACAATTCCCATCGGCGCAGGATTATCTTCATCCGCTGCGCTCGAGGCTGGATTAGCCTTCGCACTCAACAATCTGTTTGATCTCCATGCAGACAACCTGACGCTGGTCAAATTGGCACAGCGTGCGGAGAATGAATTTGTCGGTGTCCGCTGCGGTATTATGGATCAGTTCATTAATATCTTTGGCGAAAAAAACAAAGTGCTTCAAATCGATTGCCGATCTCTTGAATATAAATACTATCCGTTTCAACATCCGAATGTTTCCATTGTTTTATTTAACACGGGAGTTGCACATTCATTAGCTTCCTCTGAATACAATAAAAGAAGAGAACAATGCGGAGCTGGAGTCGAAATAATAAAACATCGTTTTCCGCACGTTGCGTATTTGAGAGATGTATCATTATCTATGATGGAAGAATGCAGAATCGATCTCGAACCGGTGATCTATCGTCGATGCAAATATGTTGTTGAGGAAAACGACCGTCTTTTGAGGGCGTGCTGTGAACTGGAAAAAGGAAATTTGAAAAAGTTTGGTTCCTTTATGTATCTAACTCACCATGGCTTAAGCCATGATTATGAAGTAAGCTGCAAAGAGCTTGATTTTCTGGTAGCTGCAGTTCAAGATATTCCGCAAGTGATTGGTGCAAGAATGATGGGCGGCGGATTCGGAGGATGCACGATTAATCTTATTGAAAATCAGAGAGTCGCAGAAATCGAACAGGAAGTGACGGAACAATATAAAAAGAAATTTCATATTGATCTGAAGACATACATTTCTTTCATAGATTCTGGTACGCATATCATCACTGCGAACGAGCATGGAGCAGACTAAGTTGCTACGATTTCCTCATCGAAGAAAAAACATTCTGACGGGAGAATGGATTCTTGTTTCTCCCCAAAGAACACAGCGCCCATGGCAAGGAGAAATATCCACACCTTCGAACAGACAAAGCCTTGAATATGATGCAGCGTGCTATTTGTGTCCCGGGAATAAACGTGCAAACGGCGATATCAATCCTCACTATAACGGAACATTTGTCTTTACAAATGATTTTCCCGCTCTGCTCCCGGATACTTCAACCGAACACATTCAGGAAAATGTTTTACTTATCTCCAAAGCCGAAAGAGGAATATGCCGGGTCGTTAATTATTCACCAAAACATAACCTGACGCTTGCTGAATTAAGTGAAAGGGAAATTGAACAGGTTATTGCCGTCTGGCAGGATGAGTTCAGAGTGTTAGGAAAGATATCTTACATCAACAACGTACAGATATTCGAGAATAAAGGATCGATCATGGGAAATAGCAATCCGCATCCGCATTGCCAAATCTGGGCACAGGAAAGCATCCCCATGGAAATTTTGAAAGAGGCAAAACAATTCAAATTATATTCTTCTCGAAAGAAACACGGTTTGCTGAAGGATTATCTGAAATTGGAATTACGTACAAAGGAACGGTTGGTATTTGAAAATTCATCGTTTGCGGTAGTCGTCCCATTCTGGGCTGTATGGCCGTACGAAACTATGATCATTCCTAAAAGAAAAATCTCAAATATTCTTCAACTGAAACCCGATGAACGAAACGATTATGCCGGGGCAATGAAAGCCGTAACTGTTAAGTACGATAATTTATTTAAAACTTCATTTCCATATTCTGCTGGTTTGCATCAAGCACCAACCGATGGTCGTCAGCATAGCGATTGGCATTTCCATATGCACTTTTATCCGCCGCTCCTTCGATCGGCACAGATAAAAAAATTTATCGTCGGTTACGAAATGCTTGCTGAACCGCAAAGGGATATTACGCCGGAAGAAAGCGCTAGAATTCTCCGTGAGTTATCCAATGTTCATTATGCAATCGCCTGACCCTCTCATTTGCACCGACATTTTTAAATGCCTTGCTAAATTCATAACCCTTATTAAAATAATAACGCATTTCGATATGTCATGACGACTCCTTTTAGCTCGGCCAATCGAGTTGAACTTATTTACAAGATATCAGCTGTTTTACGCTAAAACTATTTCGTGAAATAAACCCGTTTTGATCATCATGACACCATCAAATGCAAAAATACTTTTTTGGGTCGTAAGAATAATAAACTGAAATTCTCCTAACTCATGTTAATCCGAGGTGAAGTATGTGACGGCACTTTGGGCATCATATTAATTCAGTTCCAGGCGGTCGCATTGAATATCAATAATCGGTATAGTATCAAGATATAAATAAATTATATTGGGCTGCATGATTTATTCCTGTGTTCAATACTGATCATCATACATTTGATGTTGATCAATACTCAATATCTCAAGTAACATTACTTAAAGTGTTATTAACTCTAAGAAGGCATAGTTTTTGATATCTATTATTGATTTGAGGAATTCATATTCTTTTCGATCAGCTTTTGGTGGAAAAACAACATTATGATTATTGTCCGAAGTCAAAAAAGTCGATTTTTAATATAAATACATCAGTAGTTTGTATGCTTACTATTTGGATTTATGAAGTGTATCCATTTATATAATGATGGCAAGATTATCATTCTAATACAATTATCAAGGCTTCGTACAGGTGTAAACAAAGTTTTAAATTGTGTAAAATGATTTGTTCACTAAAGGTAAAGTACGCATAGAGAAAGAAAGGAAAATCCTTCAACAATGTATTCACCCAATTTTGAAAGATATAATTCCATGAAATTTAATCGCTGCGGATCTAGCGGCATCAAACTACCCGCAATTTCACTGGGATTGTGGCATAATTTCGGAAGCGTTGACAGCTTCGCAAATGCAAGAGCGATGATGCATAGGGCTTTTGATGTCGGCATCACTCATTTTGATCTTGCCAATAATTACGGGCCGGATCCTGGTTCTGCCGAAGAAACCTTGGGAAAAATTTTGAGAAAGGATTTCTCTCAGCATCGTGATGAATTGATTATCTCTTCGAAAGCGGGTTATCTCATGTGGCCAGGGCCATATGGAGATTGGGGCTCTCGAAAATATTTGATCGCAAGTTTAAATCAGAGTTTGAAAAGGATGGGCCTGGAATATGTCGATATATTCTATCACCACAGACCGGATCCGGACACATCACTCGAAGAAACTATGCAGGCACTCGATCACATTGTCCGGAGCGGGAAAGCGTTGTATATCGGAATTTCAAACTATCCTGCTCCATTGACATTACGCGCTTCAAAGATACTAAATGAACTGGGAACGCCCTGCCTTATTCATCAAGCGAAATACAGTATGTTCAATCGTTGGGTTGAAGAAGACCTTCTGACAGTTCTGAAAAAAGAAGGGATCGGATGTATCGCTTTCTCTCCATTAGCACAAGGGCTGCTTACCGATAGATATTTGTATGGAATTCCATCGGATTCCCGCGCCGCAAAACCCCATGGCTTTTTGAAAGTGGAAGAAGTAACAGATGAGAAAATAAGTATTGTTCAGCAATTAAATAATCTCGCTCGGCAAAGAAATCAAACCATGGCTCAAATGGCTCTGTCGTGGGTACTGCGTCATAAAGAAATGACCTCTGTCTTAATAGGTGCGAGTCGCGTCGCTCAAATTGATGATGCTGTAGGAGCGTTGCCAAATCTCCAATTTACCATTGAGGAATTGAAAACCATTGATGCAATTCTTGCAGGAAAGAACATAAAACATAATGCTTGATGAGAAAAGATACAGAGCAAAATGAATACGGACAATTATTCACGGAAGTATAATTATTATTTTTTTGGATGATTATGAAAGTATTATTTATTGGTGGTACTGGAAATATTAGCGCTTCAGTATCGAGACAAGCTGTTGATCGCGGCATAGAACTTTATCTGCTCAATCGCGGGAAGAGAATTCCAAATATTGCTCGTGCGAAATCAATTATCGGAGATATTACTCGTCCTGAGGAAATAAAAACAGCGCTCAAGGAGCACACATGGGATGCTGTTGTCAATTGGATAGCATTTGCTGAACAGGACATTGAGAGGGACTATGAATTATTCCGTGGGAAAACGAAGCAATATGTCTTTATCAGTTCTGCCTCGGTTTATCAAAAACCTCTTGCTTTTCCCATTGTCACGGAATCAACACCTTTGGCAAATCCTTATTGGCAATATTCGCGCGATAAAATTGCTTGTGAAGTGAAGCTCAATTATTACTATCGGCAGGAACAATTTCCTATCACGATTGTCAGGCCGTCGTTAACCTATGATACAGTTCTTCCAGTTCCGATCGGCGGCTGGACAGAGTATACAATTGTTGACAGGATAAAAAAAGGAAAGAAAATTATTGTGCATGGCGACGGGACTTCGCTGTTTACGATAACACATGCAGATGATTTCGCAAAAGGATTTCTCGGACTCTTAGGTCATCAACAGGCAATCGGTGAATCATTTCATATTACTTCTGATGAAATTCTCACATGGAATCAAATTCATCAAGCATTGGCGAAAGCAGTTGGCTCTGAAGCGAAGATTGTGCATATTCCATCCGAAATTTTAGCAACGTTTGCGGATGAATTGCGAGGCAGTTTAATTGGCGACAAATCCACAAGCGTCATTTTTGACAATACGAAGATCAAGAGATTTGTGCCCGGATTTTCCGCAGTCATTCCATTTAATCGAGGTATTCAAAAGACTATTGATTGGTTTGAAGCAGATACTGCGAGGCAAATTATTAGAAAAGATACTGATGAGTGGATGGATATGATCATCAATCAATATGAGAAAGCTTTCAAAATCTCATGAATATACCAATGCATCCAATTGGCTTCCATAAATACTATTTATAATATATGGGGATTGAAATATGCAAAAATATATTTTTTCCGTCTTGGTGTTGTCGATTGCTCTTATTGGCTTTTGTTCTCAGTTGACAAGCCAGTCCAATAATATGAAGGTAGGAACTTTTCAACCGCTCTCGTACGAATTGGCCGATCAAAAGGCGGATTCCGTCTTGGCCTTAATGACCACGGAAGAAAAGATCGCGTATATTGGCGGTGATCGTGCATTTTTTATACGACCTCTTCCCCGTTTAAATCTTGCCGAAGTCTATATGACCGATGCAACACAGGGTGTGCATATCCGTGAGAAATTTCGTGATAACGATCTCTCGAAGCATCAGTTAGAAAAATCTACTGCTTTTCCATGCCCACTTGCTCTGACCGCGACTTGGAACACAAGCCTTGCAAATAAATACGCGACTGCTGTGGGCGAAGAATGCCGCGGCAGCGGCACTGGGATATTGCTTGGACCCGGTATGAATAGTTACCGAATCTCTCAATGCGGCCGCAACTTCGAATATTTCGGCGAAGATCCGTTCCTCAGGGCACGCTTCATTGAAGCGTATGTGAAAGGCGTTCAAAGCACCGGCACTGTTGCGACACTGAAACACTTCCTCGCAAATAATACAGAGTTCTTTCGACAGAGAAGCAATTCTATTATTGATGAAAGAACATTGCATGAGATCTATCTTCCGCCATTTAAAGCAGGAGTTGATGCCGGCGCTCAAGCGGTTATGACTTCCTATAACCTCTTGAATGGTGAATGGTGCGGTGAAAGTGAGTATGTGATCAACAATTTGTTACGAAAACAATTGGGCTTTAAATGGCTGGTGATGACAGATTGGTGGTCCGTATATCATGGTGAAAAGGTTGTTAAATCCGGGCAGAATCTAGAAATGCCCCAGTCTGTAGCTTTGAAAGACGTTGACTCGCTTCTCAAAGTAGACAAAGTAAAAATTGAAGATATCAATCGGATGGTGAAAAGTATCCTTCGAACATACTTTGCTATGAAGTTGTCCGACCAGAAGATGAATCTGCCAGACAGTGCAATGTATGATGACCACGAATCTATTGCTTTACAGACTGCACGGGAAGGAATTGTACTTTTAAAAAACGATCGGAATATCCTGCCGCTGAAAAACGATCTTAAGAAGATATTGTTAACCGGTGAGTATGTAGAAAAACTGGCTAAAGGCGGCGGTTCAGCAGAAGTGAAGGGCTTTCATCATAGACTGATGCTCGGCGAATTGAAAGCGGAATTCGGAGATCGTTTAGTCTATGAAAAGGATCCTAGCATCGAACAAATCAAATCGGCGGATGTCGTGCTGTGCAATATCGGTACCAACGATAGCGAGGGATGGGACCGCATATTTGCGCTTCCCGAGGATCAAGAGAAACGAGTTGTGAATTGCGTGAACAACAACCCGAACACTATCGTCATTGTCACATCCGGCAGCGGGATCCGAATGACGGACTGGAATCACAAAGCAAGAGCAATCCTCTTTGCATGGTACGGCGGACAAAACGGGAATAAAGCATTAGCTGAGATTCTGTCCGGGAAGATCAATCCATCCGGTAAACTTCCCATAACGATAGAGAAGGAATTCAAAGATTCTCCTGGGTACGGATATATTCCTGCCGGCGAGACATTATATACAGACTGGAAAGGACATCATGAAAAGATTCATCCTGTGTACGATATCAATTATAAAGAAGGAGTGTTTGTTGGATATCGTTGGTATGAATCGAAGAAAATACAACCGCTCTATCCATTCGGATATGGTCTTTCGTATACCACGTTCGAGTACTCGGATTTAACGTTATCGAAAGAAACAATGACGGAATACGATACGTTGATGGTGAATTTCACTGTAAAGAATTCCGGATCCAGGAAAGGAATGGAAACAGCTCAAATCTATATTGAGGATGTTGAGTCTTCGGTCCCTCGCCCTATCAAAGAATTGAAAGCCTTTAAAAAAGTTGAGCTTGATAACGGTGCATCTGTTATGATACAAGTCGAACTTAATAAACAAGCATTCGCATTCTGGAATCCGAAAACGAAAGATTGGTACGTTGAAAAAGGAAAGTTTGTGATTCATGTCGGAGCCGCATCGAACGATATTCGCCTGAGCAAAGAAATTGTAATGCACTGACCGGAAACTAAAAACATTAAATTCACAGGAGATCATTATGAGTGAAGTAATGCGTCGATTAACCTTTAAAGAAAAAGTCGGCTATGGTTTTGGCGATTTAGCCTCGTGTCTGTTTTGGTCGACGATTATGTCGCAGCTCCTTTTCTTTTATACGGATGTTTTCGGCCTGACAGGAAGAGCCGCTGGAATAATGTTTTTCGTCTCGAGAATACTGGACGCCGTTTTCGATGTCGTCATTGGAATGACAGCCGATCGGACCAAAAGCCGTTGGGGGAAGTTCAGGCCCTATTTATTATGGGGAGCCATTCCATTGGCTGTCTCAGCCGTACTGACCTTTACGACGCCTGAATTCGGTGAAGCGGGAAAACTTATATACGCCTATCTCACATTTATCCTCTTTATGTTTCTGTATTCAACCGTCAACATTCCTTATACAGCATTGCTGGGTGTCATCAGCGGAGATCCTGTGGATAGAACGAGTGCATCATCGTTTAAATTTACAGGTGCATATCTAGGCGGTTTTATAGTTTCTGCAACAGTCCTTCCGCTTGCTGCACATTTTGGACATGAAAGTGTCGCAAAAGGATGGCAGATGACCATGAGCATTTACGGCATAGCAGCGATTGTTTTCTTTTTCATCACATTCCTTTCAACGCGTGAACGCATTCAACCAATCGCGAAAGAAAAAACATCCATAAAAGACGATCTGAAAGATTTGTCGAAGAACGCGCCCTGGATGCTGCTGTTCGTTGTCACGATTCTTTTTATTCTGTTTGTCTGTATCCGTATGAGCGTAACCACACACTATTTTAAATATTATATCGGAGAACAGGCCAGTCCGCTGCTGACACAGATTTACAATTTCTTGTTGAAATATATTTTAAATCCTTTATACGGTATTTTCGGATCTCAAGCGACTCCTTTATTAGACGAGACGCATAAGTATGGGTATGAAGTATTGACATCCATTTTCAATACTTTGGGGCAAGGAATTTCATTAGTGGGAGTACTTCTGGTTCCCTGGTTTACAAAATTAGTCGGGAGAAAGACTGCAGTCATAATTCTTTTTGTCACTGCGTTGGTCTGCACTGGATCATTCTATTTCTTAAGTCCCGCAAACTTAACACTGATTTATATTCTTCAGCTCATCGGCTCAATCACTGGAGGCCCTATTTCCGCACTCTTATGGGTTCTCTATGCCGACACCGCTGACTATTCCGAATGGAAAACAGGCAGAAGAGCGACTGGACTTGTCTTTTCAGCTTCAATCATGTCAACTAAAATCGGATGGGCTGTTGGAAGCATGGTTGCCGCCTTTATTCTGGATCAGACCGGATTCGTTGCTAATGTAGTTCAAAACATTGATGTACAGAATGGTTTGAAAGCAATGATGAGTACTATTCCGGTTGCAGTCGGAGTCGTTGCGTTAATTATTCTGACGTTCTTCTATAAGTTAGACGAACCGACAATGAAAAAAGTCAAAGCAGAGCTTGATCTCAAGAGAAAAGAAAGCGGCGATGTTCCGCAAACAACTTGATAGAATAGACAAGAGTAAGAGAGAGCTCGAGAACAGAGAGGACGAATATTATGAAGTACGGATATTTTGATGACAAGAATAAAGAATATGTTATCACAAAGCCGGATACTCCTCGGTCATGGAGTAACTATCTTGGATCCACGGAATATGGAGCAATCATAACCAATAATGCCGGCGGCTACAGTTTTGTGAAATCTGCAGCACAAGGCCGATTCACACGACTCCGGTTCAATGTTATTCCGATGGATCAGCCCGGAAGGTACTTGTATCTTCGGGATAAAAAGAGCAAGGATTATTGGTCGGCATCCTGGCAGCCGGTCGGGAAATCTCTGAAAGAATATAAATCGGAATGCCGGCATGGTTCAGCATATACAAAAATATCATCTGAATATTCCTCTATAAAAACCGAGACTCTCTATTTTGTCCCTCTTGGCAAGATGTACGAGTGCTGGCTGTTGAAAGTAACAAATCGGGGCAAGAAGAAAAGAAAGTTGAGTTTGTTTACCTTCGTAGAGTACGCAAACAACTGGAACCTCTCGCAGGACATGATCAATCTCCAGTATTCACAATACATCATGAAGATGGATGTGGTCAACGACATCATCGACCATGGGACGAACGTTTATATGCCGTCGTTGCCGGAACATTTTGAAGACAGCGGACAAGGACGGCATACTTTTCTCGCGATCACTGGCGCCAAAGTAAAAGGGTTTGATACCGACCGTGAAATATTCCTCGGCCCTTACCGAACATACGCCAATCCGCTTGTCGTGGAAAAAGGAAAATGTACAAATTCAAAGGCGGTTGGTGATAATGCCTGCGGAACATTGCAGGTTGACATCGATCTGAAACCGGGAGAGGAAAAAGAGATTGTTGTCCTCATGGGAATCGGAGCTGCTGGTCTTGAAGGTAAGCAGGCAGTCAAGGAGTTAGGAAATCCTGAGACAGTGCGTGCAGAATTCCAGAAGCTGAAGGAGTACTGGCACTCACGCATCGCCGGCATGAGTGCAATCACACCGGACGCAGATTTCAACAGTATGTTCAACACCTGGAATCCTTACAACAATCTGATGACATTCGCCTGGTCACGTGCGGCGAGTCTTGTCTATTCAGGTGAACGTGATGGACTCGGTTATCGGGATACAGTGCAAGATATGCTCGGCATTATTCATTCCATCCCGGATGATGTGAGAGAACGACTCGAGTTGATGATCACCGGGCAGGTTTCTTCCGGTGGAGCAATGCCCGTCGTGAAACCGTTCGCCCATCGCCCCGGCTATGAAAAAGCTCCGGACGAAAAGGAATATCGTTCCGACGACTGCATGTGGTTGTTTAATACAATTCCTGCTTATGTTAAGGAAACGGGAGATATTTCGTTCTACAAAAAAGTACTTCCGTATGCGGATAAAGGCGACGATACAGTCTTTGGACACCTGCGTCGGGCGATCCAATTCAATCTGGACCATTCAGGCAAACACGGATTCCCCTGCGGTTTATCAGCTGATTGGAATGATTGTCTGCAACTAGGACAAGATGGTGAAACGACGTTTGTTGCATTCCAGCTTCGCTATGCCCTGAAGACCTATATCGAGATCGCTGCGCTTTTGAAGAAACCGGAAGAAGCAGCATGGGCAGAAGGTCATTTGAAGACATTAGATGAGAATCTAGAAAAACATGCTTGGGATGGCAAATGGTATTTACGGGCATATCGGGCTGATGGTTTGAAATTTGGCTCAAAGGAAAATGCGGAAGCATCAATTTTTCTTGAACCGCAGCCCTGGGCTGTAATCAGCGGACACACCACGAAAGAACAATCGGAAAAACTGCTGGATGTAGTGAATAAGCGCCTTTCAACCGATTATGGTTTGATGATCAATGACCCGCCGGTGGAAAAGACCGATCCGCATGTTATCAAGTCAAGATTATTTAATAAAGGAATGAAGGAGAACGCCTCCATCTTTCAGCATACGCAAGGATGGGTAGTTGCAGCCGAAGCAATCATTGGCCGCGGCAACATGGCGTATGAATACCATCGCAAATTTATGCCGTCTGCATATAATTCGAAAGCTGAGCTTCGCCAAACAGAACCATACGTCTATGCTCAGTTTACAAACAGCAAGTACAGTCCACGGTACGGCGCTTCACGCCTGCCCTGGCTCAGCGGAACTGCATCATGGGCATACTACACTGCAGCACAATACATCCTCGGCATTCAACCTGACTATTTCGGACTCAGGATCGATCCATGCATTCCTTCCAAGTGGAAGGAAGTGAAGGTCACGAGAATATTTCGAAACAAAAACGTGCATGTCACGATAAAAAATAAAAATGGTGTTCAAAAAGGAGTTCAAAGGATACTTTTGAACGGCGAACCCGTTCAAGGGAATCTTCTTCCTGTGGAGCAATTGGAAGAGGAGAATGAAGTTCTGGTTGAAATGTAGAATCGGAGCAGCATCTCATAATAGTTAACTCATACAAATATAAATGCTATGGAATCGTTTTGAAAAATAAATATTTTTTCACCATCCTTGTCATTGTCATTATTTTATCGACCGGATATTCTGCACAATCGACAAGAACTGGACAAGGTGATTCAACGGTCGTTGGTAGATTTGGTTTGCCAAGAGTCGCCGGAAATAGAATTATAGACCAATATGGAAATCCCCTTGTTCTCAGAGGGATGAGTTTATTCTGGAGCCAGTGGATGGCACAATTTTATAATTCCAATTGCATTGGATGGTTATACATCGATTGGAAATGTACAGTAGTGAGAGCTGCCATGGCCGTGGGATCCGGTGGATATCTTACAAATTCTGCCGCAGAAAAAGCAAAGGTCAAAACCGTCATAGATGCCTGTATCTCAAATGGCATCTATGTTATTGTCGATTGGCATGACGATAACGCACAAAATCACTTAGCCGAATCTATCGCTTTCTTCGAAGAAATAGCAAGACAATATGGTGATAAACCGAATGTGATCTATGAAATCTATAATGAACCCCAGCAAGTATCTTGGACCACAGTGGTTAAGCCGTATGCTGATTCTGTGGTTAAACACATTCGTGCGATTGATCCGGATAATTTAATTATTGTGGGGACTCCAACGTGGTCTCAAGATGTTGATGTAGCGTCGTTGAATCCCCTTACGGCAAACAATATCGCTTACACGCTCCACTTTTATGCAGCAACACATAAACAGTCATTGCGAAATAAAGCACAGGCTGCATTGAACAATGGTATTGCTCTCTTTGTCACTGAATTTGGTACTTGTGAATCTAGTGGGACAGGAGTACTTGATTCGAACGAGACAAAAACATGGCTCACATTTTTGGGTGCGAACAAGATTAGTTGGTGTAATTGGGCCATTGAGGATAAAGTTGAAACAGCAGTGGCTCTAAAGGCCGGCTCCAGCGGAACTGGATATTGGCCGATTTCTTCGTTAACTGCTTCCGGACTTATTATCAGACAGAATATTCTCACTGGGAACTCTTCTATCATTACATCCGTGAGACAGGAAGTACAGCCATCAACCTTTCGATTGAACCAAAATTATCCCAATCCATTCAATCCAGAAACAACGATAGAATACAAATTGAATAAAAGCGGTCAGATAAAATTAGAAATTTTCGATTTGCTTGGACGAGACATTGTCCCCTTAGTTGATCAATATGAATTTGCAGGACAGCATCGGGTACAATGGAATGGCTTGAATGAAAAACAGAATGGCAGCAGCTTCCGGAGTTTATATGATTCAAATAACGTTTGGTTCTGAATTTCAAAGAAGAAAAATACTTCTTCTGCGTTAATTATTTTATAACGAAGCGATTAAAGGATACAAGATGAAACATGGACATTTTGATGATACACAACGAGAGTATGTAATTACAAAACCTAATACGCCTTTACCGTGGATCAATTATTTGGGATGTGAAGCCTATTTTGGAATCATTTCCAATACGGCAGGCGGTTATTCTTTTTATCGGGATGCCCGCCTGCGAAGGCTGACCCGCTATCGTTACAATGAAGTTCCATTCGATTTCGGAGGACGATACATCTATTTGCGCGATAATGCATCCGGAAAATTTTGGTCGCCATCTTGGCAGCCGACACAGGATGAAATACAGGACTATTCCTGCCGGCATGGTATGGGGTATAGCATCATCGGTTCTACGTTTCAACAGATTAAATCCGAGACAGTGTACTTTGTCCCGCTCGGCGAAACACTTGAAATCTGGCAGCTTAAAGTTACCAACCTTAGTAAGAAGCCGCGAAAACTTTCCGCATTCTCGAGTATAGAATTTTGTTTATGGGATGCACAGGACGATGCAACAAATTTCCAGCGCAATTTTAATACTGGTCAGGTAGAAGTTGAGGATGGAGTCATCTATCATAAAACAGAATACCGTGAGCGGCGTGATCACTTCGCATATTTTGCATGCTCAGAAAAACTTGCAGGCTTTGATACGCAGCGTGATACATTCCTGGGCGCATACAGAAGTTGGAATAAGCCCCTGGCCGTCGAACGGGGCCGCTCCTTCAATTCGGTGGCGCATGGGTGGGCACCCATCGGATCGCACCATGTGAAGTTGAATCTGAAGGCCGGCGAAACAAAAATCGTGACGTTCATCCTGGGATATCATGAGAATCCAAAGGATCAGAAATTCGATCCGCCGCAATCACAAACCATCAATAAGAAAACTATACGGCCGATCATTTCAAAATATCTCAAACAGGAAAATGTAACCGCCGCGTTTGAGAGATTGATCACGTATTGGGATCATGTGCTTGGATTGTACCAGGTGAAGACACCCGATAAACATACAAATCGGATGGTCAACATCTGGAATGCCTATCAGTGCATGGCCACATTTAACATGTCACGATCCGCATCGTTCTATGAATCGGGAATTGGACGTGGGTTAGGATTCCGAGATTCGAATCAGGATTTACTCGGTTTTGTGCATATGGTGCCGGAACGTGCACGCGAGCGCGTCCTTGACCTGGCCTCGACTCAACTCGAAACCGGCGGTGCCTATCATCAATATCAGCCCTTAACGAAAAGGGGGAATAATGACATAGGCAGCGACTTTAATGATGATCCACTTTGGTTGATTATCGGAGTTGCTGCTTACATAAAAGAGACCGGTGATTGGTCTATCCTTGATACTTTGGTTCCGTACGATAATAAAACTGGTAGCGAGACACCGCTCTACGAACATCTTGAGCGCAGTTTAAAATATACACTCGATAGACTTGGGCCGCACGGGCTGCCGCTCATCGGCCGTGCAGATTGGAATGATTGCCTGAATCTTAATTGCTTCTCAGATACGCCGGGTCAGTCGTTCCAGACAACAACGAATAAAGATGGCAAAGTAGCTGAATCAATTTTCATTGCCGGTATGTTTGTCCTTGCAGCAAAGGAACTAGCAGATATTGCTGACCGACGAGGGAAGAACTCATATGCCATTGAATGCCGGCGAACTGCCGATACGATGGAGCAAACCGTCTATCAGCATGGGTGGGATGGTGAATGGTTCCTCCGCGCGTATGACGACTTCGGCAAGAAAGTTGGATCAAAGGAGTGTATAGAAGGAAAAATATTTATTGAACCGCAGGGCTTTTGTATTCTTGCCGGTCTCGGTCTGAACAACGGATTTGCCAAGAAAACTCTAGACTCAGTAAATAAAATCCTAGCAACAAAACATGGCATTATGCTGCAGCAGCCGGCATATTCTTATTACTATCTCAACTTGGGGGAAATCTCCTCATATCCACCGGGATATAAAGAGAATGCAGGTATTTTTTGTCATAATAATCCTTGGGTCATGATAGCAGAGACCATGGTGGGAAATGGGGATAGGGCGTTTGATTATTATCTCCGCATCAATCCATCCGCCAGAGAAAAGATTATTGATCTGCACAGATGTGAACCTTATGTCTACGCACAGATGATTGCCGGAAAAGATGCAGCGACACACGGTGAAGCAAAAAATTCGTGGCTCACCGGAACGGCCGCGTGGAATTATTTCGCCATTACGCAATTCATCCTGGGCATTCATCCAACATATGATGGACTCGTCATTGCACCGGTATGTCCAAAA
>Ga0182021_10000543_pt1 | contig 40750 bp, 30 predicted proteins | sample 612E3MmetaG_FD_120493 | JGI IMG/M metagenome (GOLD analysis project Ga0182021, IMG submission 120493) | Permafrost microbial communities from Stordalen Mire, Sweden - 612E3M metaG (Illumina Assembly) | ecosystem: Environmental > Terrestrial > Soil > Wetlands > Permafrost | place: Sweden...
CACGGGTTATCAGTATGCCAACGCTCTGGACTACAGCACCAGCTACTTCTGGCGCGTAAAGGCTTTGGAAGTTAACGGACAAAGCATTCCTTCCGATTGGTCTGCAACGTTCAGCTTCCAGACCGAAGGTGCTCCGGCACCTGCGGCTCCTGCTCCTGCAGAGCCGGCCACCCCGCTGTGGGTCTGGGTCATCATCGCCATCGGCGCCATCCTGGTAATCGTTACCCTCGTCCTCATCTTCAAAACTCGCAGGGTGTAATTACCACTAAGGCACTTAGATAGCCAGGGAAGGGCCCCGATTAATCGGGGCCCTTCCTCTTTTTTGCAATCCAAATATCACATGTCATCACGAGGAGCAAAGCGCCATGGTGATCTACTGGCCTATTGCAAGTCCATGCATCAGATTGCCACCGGGCCTTAGGCCCCTCGCAATGACAGGTTGAAGCGATATATAATACGGGGTATGAGCGGCCAATATGGCGTCTATATAATTACTAACAGGCATAATACGACGTTATATACTGGTTTCACTAATGACCTCAGACGAAGGGTATATGAACATAAATCAAAGGCAGCTGTAAGTTTTAGCAACAAATACAACCTCTTCAAGCTTGTCTACTACGAGATAACAGAAGACGTGAATTCAGCAATCATGAGGGAAAAGCAACTCAAGAACGGAACCCGGCGCAGGAAAGTCGATCTGATCAACGGCATGAACCCCGGTTGGAAAGACCTGTATAGCGAAATTATCTAATTATTCTCATGTCATCACGAGGAGTGACTTCCCTATATGTCATTGCGAGCGTAGCGAAGCAATCTAATGCCTGGTTTTCTGTCAGCCAGCAGATTGCCACGGGGCTAAAGTCCCTCGCAATGACATCAGAAATTGTCCTCTGGAATTCCCCCTTTAATTGACACAGCCCATTCACAGCTTATAATATGTTCTTAACATTTAAGGGGGCTGTTATGAAAAGAATGTTGGCGGCAGTAAACTTATTGTTAATTGTATGTGCGTCCCTGTCACTCTGGCCCGGCTGTGTCAAGCTTCAAACTCCACCTTCCTCACAGGGCCCGTTCAGCCTGAGTGAGGTAACCACCGCCAATTCGGTGTCCCCGGAGGGGCAACCGCTGTCGGCCGCCCGTGTTTTCCTGGCCAGCACACCCGCTATTTACATTACCGCCAAAGTAAATAACGCTCCCGAGAATACCAATATCACCGCCCGGTGGTTTTATGTAAAGGACGAGACAGGCAAGACCGTCAACCAGCAGCTCAGCGAGGACTCGGCCACCGCCAAAGGTACCAGGTATGTTTCATTCAGCCGTCAATCCACCGGCGCCTGGGACAGCGGTGAATACTCCGTGTCTCTGCTGATGAATGACAAGGAAATCACTAACGTACAGTTCACCGTCCAACCGGTCCAGAAAGCCGATGTTCCGGCCCCCACCATTAGCTATTTCAAAGCTGTCCCCGAGGCCATTAGCACTGGCCAGGCTGTCACGCTAAGCTGGAATGTGACGGGCGCCGATACGGTGCAAATCTCAACCATCGGTACCGTCGCTGCCGCAGGCAATGTTATAGTTACACCAGTCAATAGCACTGAATATCAACTTACGGCAACTAATAATGCCGGCAGCACCGCTATGAAGGTAAACATAAAGGTCACCTCATTTAATACCGACAAGCCCGATCTGGTCATCACCGACTTTCACGTGGAAGGCGACAAGGCGTATTACAAGATTAAAAATATAGGCGGTGTCAACGCCAAACAGAGCACAACCTTCCTGTATGTTGAAGGTGATAGAAGGGCATCCAGCCTGGTGGATATTTTGCCTGCCGGGGAAGAGCGTCAGCAGTACTTCCCCAATTTTGCCTGGCCTTACGGGACTAACCGCAGCAATAATATCCATCTCAGGATCTGCGCCGACGGCCTCGACCAGATCGGAGAATATGACGAGACCAATAACTGCCTGATGGTGGACTGGTAGCTGTAGTAAATACTATATCCCCATTAAATAATATAAATTCGTCCTGTCATCCCGAGCAATTTTACTAATTATGTCATTGCGAGGGGCCGGAGGCCCCGTGGCAATCTACGGGATGGACTTGCAATAGACCAGTAGATCACCACGTCGCTTCGCTTCTCGTGATGATATGTTAAGGTTAGCATCCTCATGATAACAAAACGTAGGGGCGGGTTTTTAAACCCGCCCTAAAGCCGGAACTGCGGGCGTCCCGATCTATCGGGAAAGGAATGCCCCTACGATTGTAGTAGCAGCGGCCACTAATAAATATGTCATTGCGAGTCCCAATGTAATCGGGACGTGGCAATCTAATGGTTGATTTGTAACCGTGCAGCAGATCACCATCCCGATCTTATCGGGACTCCTCGTGATAACATGTTAAGAGCTTAGGCTTTAGATTTTAATAGTTGATTGTTGGGCTTTTGGAATTTGCTCCTAGCCAGGCGTTGAAGGTGGACGCCAGTCCCTTTTAGATAAAAGATCGCCAATACCGTGGGAGAGGGGCAGGGGTGAGGGCATAAATAAATCCCGTTAATATCCTCTTACTATTTTGTGATATTATTTAGCTATAATTGATTTAGTGAGGTGGAAGTTATGAACAATTCCCGCTGGTATGTTATCCTGTCCTTACTCGTACTGATATCCATCATCGCTTCAAGCGGATGCGGCGTTAAGTTCAATCCCTCTGGCAAGACATCATCTTCGGCGCTGATCAGTGATACTACGCTTGCCACCGATATCGACAGCCAGTCAAAGCCCGTAAGCGCCACAAATGCTTTCACGGTAACCACTGAGAAAATATACCTCTCATTCAAACTGAATAATGCTCCCGCCAATACTCAGGTTATGGCAAAACTAACTTACCTGGGCGGCGAGGCTGCCAACCTGGCTAACAGCAGTATGTTCAACAGCAGTCAGGCAGGCGAGGGTAATGGATATATGTCATTTGCTATGAAAGCGCCCCCCGGCGGCTTTCCCCAGGGCAACTACGAGGCGGAAATATCCTCCAGCGGTCAGGATCCAATTAAAATACCTTTCACCGTGCAGAACCTGTCAACCCAGAAGGGATGGCCCGCAGTAAACACGTTCACAGCCTCACAGGATACTGTGGCTGCCGGTCAGAGCGTGACGCTGTCATGGGATGTCTCTGATGCCACGCGTATCACACTTCAACCGGAAATCGGCACTATAATGGCTTCCGGGACACGCTCCGTCACGCCCTCCGTTACCACAACCTATAAAATCATTGCCGCCAACGATGCCGGGTCTACCACCAGGGAAATAACCGTGACTGTAGGTGCGGCTGTTACAGGCGCACCCGATCTCATTATCACGGACGTCTGGCTGGAAGGATGCATGGTCTATTATAAGATCAAGAACATAGGTACCAATGACACCCCCGGTACAACCACTTATATTTACGTCGATAACCTGCTTCCCACCATGGGATGGTCCAGTTTCGTAGACATTCTCAAGCCCGGCCAGGAAAAAAGCATGGTTTTCTCCAGCTACCAGTGGCCCTGGTGCAGCGGGAGCCCCGGGGGGGCTGGCCCTTCTGCTATAGGAATCCAGGGCAGCTCGCATCCCGGCATCGCAGCTCTCGCCCCATCCCATCATGCCACCTCGGTAGGCGGGGCTCCCAACTATGTCGACTGGAGCCTGATGAACCATATGGTTAAGGTATGCGCAGACGCCAAGAACGAGGCCGTTGAAATCAGTAAGACCAATAACTGCATGCTTAAACTGTGGGGTTCCTTAGTCGACTACAACCTGCTGCCGCTGGCGCACCTGGCGGCCTGGAAAAATGGCTCGGGCGGAGTACCCGACTTCGGCGTCGAGACCAGCCAGTACGGCGCATATATTAAGATGGGAGACGGCGGCCTGGAGATGGTGCCCGAACAGGTCCCGCAGGGATGGATACAGGGATACTGGGGCGAATTTTACACGGATACCGATACACATACTGCAGAGACAGCTTATATCAAGATCCCGGCCAAATTACACCTGATTTCAACAGTGGGCCTGGCACAGAACGCCACCGGAAGCGACGGAGTTACCTTCAAGCTGGGGCTTAGGGACTTGAGCGATACCACGAATTTCCTACCCGGAAAGACGATGACAATCCCGGGCAAATTCGAGGACTGGGACATCGATCTTAGCGACTACGAGGGGCAGACGGTGCTTTTTATCCTGCGTGTTGAAGCCGGGGCCTCAGCCGTCAATGATTTTGCGGTCTGGAGGCAAGCCAGGCTGGTGCAGGTACCATAATTTAATAACATGTCATTGCGAGGGGCTTTAGCCCCGTGGCAATCTGCTGCATGGACTTGCAATCGACCAGTAGATCACCACGTCGTCCCGATTTTATCGGGACTCCTCGTGATGACATACCGACGTTTAGTTTTTGGAATTTGGAGCTTGGAGTTATAATTTTTATGGTATCCGGGATTTGGAGCCTGGAAATTTGAAGTACATTCTAATAGTCACGTTAGCATCAGTACTGCTGCTATCCGGCTGCCTTCCTCCCCTTTCAGATACAGTTTTTACCACGCAGGTGGACCCGGCCGGGAAGCCGCTTAATTCATCCTCTACCTTCACCATCGATACGCCTTCCATAATCTGCTCTGTGGTTGTTGAAGACCTGCCTGCGCCGTCACAGGTCAAGGCGGAATGGCTTTATTACGACGGGACAGCATGGAAATCCCTCAAGGAAGATTCCTCAACGGTAGCAGGCTCTTCCTACTTGGCATTTTCCATCGACTCGCCCGCGGCAGGATGGCAACAGGGAGACTACTCCGTAAGGCTTTATCTTAACGGCCAGCAAAAATCTGAAAAGGGCTTCTCTATCAAGTTGGAGCAAGGTACCGCCTTTCCCGAAATCCTCGGTTTCCAGGCCACACCGGTTAATGTCACGCTGGGCCAGCAGTTCACACTGACGTGGAATGTCAGCGGCGCCAGCCGTGTTATTATCACGCCTGATATAGGCGCTGTGCCAGCCGGCGGAAACAAGCTGGTAAGTCCAAAAACAGATACTACCTATACACTTAACGCCATCAACAGCGGGGGTTCGACCTCTAAATCGGTCGCCGTAACGGTAGTATCGCCCTCGATTAGCGGCATCGACCTGGTCGTGGTAGATATCTTCCGTGAAGCTTCAATGATTTACTATACGGTCAGGAATAATGGCGACAATGCTTCAAAGGGCTGCAATGCCGGGCTTTACCTCGGCCCGACGCAACTCGGTACCAGCTATATTCCTCCCCTGCTTCCAGGTGAGCAGCGTACCCTGTACTTCGGTACCTATAACTGGAACTATGTTTACGATACACCGGCAACTGTGTGTGCAGATATCGACAATCAGAACAATGAGAAAAATACCGGCGATAACTGCCTGATAAGAATAATATCGAGTTACAGGTGATTCTGAGTTCTAATTCCGAATTTTAAAAGCCAACTGCCAAATTAATCCTAAATGCCAATTTTCGATGCCATTGCAATGCGCCCATTATTTATGTCATCACGAGGAGCTTAATTACACATGCATTTCTACGGCATAGTATTTCTATAGGCGATGAGATCACCACGTCGCCTGCGGCTCCTCGTGATGACATTTGACATTTGATACTTGAAACTCGGCTTTTGGAATTTACTCCTGACATGACACTGAAGAGGGACGCCGGTCCTTTTTAGCTAAAAATTTGCCTTCTTGATTTGATTTCAAGCAGGATGCTATAGAGGGACGCCAGTCCCTCTTAGGCAAATAATTCACCTCCTAACTTGATTTCAAGCAGGACGTTTAAGAGGGACGCCGATCCCTCTTAAAAAAATCCCCCCTCGCCCTATGAGGGCGAGGGGTTGGGGGAAAGGGTGATACAATATTGAAACAACCAGACGGTTTTCCGGTTATAATATTTGAACTTAGTGCTTTGGGTTTGTTTAGGATTTAGAATTTTATAAATTGTTTGGTTTTAAAATTTATTAAGTTATGCGCCGCTCACAAATAGAATTTATTATCTGCGCCGTCCTGCTGGTTTGCATATTCATTCTTTCGTTAACGCTGCGCATTGCCGTGCCGTGGGACCATGTATTCGCGGGGCAGTGGATAAAACTCACGGACAATGACGCTTATTACTTCGTCCGCCTGCTGGATAATATTTCGCATCATTTTCCGCTGATTGGACAGACTGACCCTTATTCAATTTTCCCTGGGGGTAAAAGCCTTAGCGGGCAGCCCATGTTTTTCATCTATTTTATGGGCTTTTTCACCTGGTTATTCGGCGGGGCCACTCCATCCCAGCAGGTTGTAGACATGGTCGCAGTATACTTCCCCGCCATCATGGGTGCACTCCTGGTCTTCCCGGTATTCTTCGCAGGAAGGGCATTGTTTAATAAATGGGCCGGTCTGACCGCAGCCCTCTTTATAGCCCTTATCCCGGGAGAGTTCCTTGTACGTACCCTATTGGGTAATACAGACATCCATGTTATGGAGATTTTTTTCTCCACACTGTTCATGCTTTTCCTGATATTGTCAGTCAGCGCGGGAAAAAACATCATTCTTTCCCCCTGGCAGCAAGTCAACCGCCGCACGTTAATTAAGCCCGCAATCTACTGCGTGTTAGCAGGCCTCTGCCTCGGAATTTATATATTATCGTGGGAAGGCGCCCTTTTCTTCGTTTTAATCAGCTTCGTCTGGTTGGTAGCTCAATTGATCATCAATCACCTGCGCGGCTTGCCTTCAGGATACCTCGGCCCAATCGGTGTCATAGTTTATTTGACTGCGCTTCTGCTAACATTGACCGGGTCGGCCGAACTTATTACCTGCCTGTCGTTGGGAGCTGCGCTCATTGCCTCTGCTGTATTGCCGCTGATCTCATGGTACATGCAGCGCAAAAAGTCCAATGCAATCTATTATCCTTTAACCGTCATTGCGCTGGCAGTCTTGGCAGTCCTGGCCATTTATATAGTCAGACCACAAATACTCAATAGCATGTTCAATGCCCTGGCAGGTTTTTTTATATGGCATCCCGAATTAACCATAGCAGAATCCCAACCTCTCCTGATGAACCAGGGATCATTTACCCTGGCATTGCTGTGGGGAAACTACACGACCGGTTCCGTCCTGGCATTAATAGCATTATGCATTGTTATTTACCAGGTTATTAAGAAAGGCACGCCGGAAATCACGATGCTGGCTGTTTGGAGCATCCTTACGCTGCTGGCATCCCTGGCCATGAGACGGTTCGCCTATTACTTTGCCATCAATGTAGCGCTCCTATCCGGCTATACCGGATGGCTCATACTCCGCACGGCAGGCTTAAAAGAGACATCCGAATCACCAGCACCCCCTCTTACCGGCAGTAGAAACAAAAAGAAGGCAAATAAGCGTTCTTCTTCAGCAAAAGGCATCCCCCGGGCAAATCCAGCCATCATGGCGCTGGGCGTAGCAGCTGTTGCGCTGCTGACTATCTATCCCAATACAGGTCCACTCCCGGGTGGAGATAAGCCATCCTTTGATGTGGCCAGCAAGGCCCTTTATACACCGAGCGATGCGTGGTGCGAGTCCCTGGACTGGCTGCGCAACAACACGCCTGAGCCATTCGGCGATGCCCAGCATTATTATGATTATTATGCGAAACGCCCGGCCTACTCGTCCTACATAGACCCGCCCGCGTCTTACAGTGTTGTCTGCTGGTGGGATTACGGTTACTGGGTCACGCGCATCGGGCACCGCGTGCCTGTCTCCAACCCGGGTTCGGCCCAACTCGGCGAGCAGGACATGTTCATGGCACAGGACATTCAGGAAGCATCCAAATATAACTCTACCTGGAATACGAAATATGTCATTGTGAATGATTACCTGGTGGATTGGACCAAAGGGTTCAGCATTGTATCTTCGGACGCCCAACAACCCGCCTCCAGGTACTATGAAATATATTACCACACACAAAATGGGAAACTGTCCCCAACATTGCTTTATTACCCCGATTACTATAAAACCATGGCCGTCCGCCTTTATTGTTTCGACGGGAAACAATACACACCCTCCGAGACCGCTGTCATCTCGTGGGAGGAGAAGACGGATAGTAACGGGCAGCCCTATAAGGAAATAACTGCGCTGAAAACATCCCCCAGCTACGAGGCGGCCTCAAACTTTGTGGCAACGCAGAAGTCCGGAAACTGGCGCATCGTGGGTAAGGACCCAAATGTCAGCCCCGTCCCGTTGGAAGAACTTACAGGATACCGCCTGGCCTACGGATCGAGTCAGAAAACGAAAATAGGTACGGCAGATATATCACAGGTCAAGGTATTTGAGTATACCAAACAGAAATAAAATCCAGGATCAAAATACCTGTCATCATGAGGAACCGCAGATCCCGATACCATCGGGATGGTGATCTCCCGGCCCGTAATGTTCCCGCTTCATGTCATCACGAGGAGCGAAGCGACGTGGTGATCTACTGGCTGATTTAACATCATGCAGCAGATTGCCACGGGGCTAAAGCCCCTCGCAATGACATTGGAATTTGTCTTTTGGTATTTGGAATTTCTATCTGTTTGTATTTGAATATTCGAAAGGCCTTGCGTTATTATCTATCCAGGATTCCCCATGGATAAAAAAACCTTCCCTGAGTGGTTAACTACACTGCTGGTACTTGCAGTTGCCTGTGGGCTTTCTTTTTATCTGCGCGTGGCATTACCGTATCATAGCGTGTTCGACGGGCAATGGATAAAGCTGACCAGCAATGACGCCTATTTCTACATGCGCATGGTAGATAACCTGGTGCAAAATTTCCCACAACTTTACGGCTTCGATCCGTACTGTGTATTTCCCGGCGGTTTTTCCACCGCCAATTTCCCGGCCTTTTTCGCATATCTGCTGGCAGGGATAGTCAAAATCCTGGGAGGAGTTTCACCTTCACAACAAACCATAGATACAATCTGTGTCTACATTCCGGCAATACTGGGTACACTGACGGTCATACCGGTGTATTTCATAGGCAAAACACTGGTAAACCGCTGGGCCGGGGTGGTTTCGGCGGTGGCGCTGGCATTGATGCCCGGCGAACTGCTGGTCCTTTCACTCCTGGGTAATACCGACCACCATTGTGCAGAGATACTTTTAACATCGTGCTTTGCCGTGTTTTTCATACTTGCTATTAAATGCGGGCGGCAATTTACTTATTCCATGTTAATTAAAGGGCAGTTCCCCGAAATCGGAGAGCATTTAACTTACGCATTCGTCGCCGGGTTTTTCCTGGGGCTGTATCTAATCACATGGTCGGGCGCATTGCTTTTTGTTTTCATAATTTTTATATATTTCGTTATCCAGTTTGTCAGTGACCATCTGCGCGGATTCCCGACAGATTACCTCAGTAAGGTAGCAATAATCTGTTTCCTGATCTCCCTGCTTATCTTTGTACCGGTGTCACGGGACAAGCTGACACTGCTTTCCCTGGCAGTCATCATTCTCGTACCCATAGCGCTCAATGTACTGTCCGCAGTCATGGTAGCACGCGAGGTCAAACGCCAGTATTACCCCCTGATAGTTGCCGGGCTTGCCGTGCTGGGCACGGTTGCGGTCTGGCTGATCTTCCCGGCACTGTTCCAGACAGCCATGCAATATATATCCAACATATTCTCCTGGAGATTGGAACAGAAGGTTGTGGGAGAGATGAAGCCTCTTTTCTTTCCCGGTGGCTCATTCACTATGGACATGGCATGGAGCCAGTATGCGCTAGTGCTCTACTCAGGATTGGCCGGGTTGGCCATGGTAATTTACCGCAGCATACGCAAGGGACAGTCCGAATATATATTCCTGGCTGTGTGGAGCCTGGTGATGATGTTTGCTTCATTTGCCATGGTCAGGTTTGCCACCTATTTTACTATCTGCCTGGTTTTGCTCACCGGCTGCCTGGCCGGATGGATAATCGAAGCCTGCCTTTCAGCCAAATCTGCAGACCAGCTGGCAAAGCCGCGTAAAAAAGCCAAACGGAATGCAACGGCGCATAAGCCGCCGCTCCGTACCGTACTTGCGGCCATCGCAGTGAGCATCGCCATCATTATTATTCTCATACCCGGAGCGATAAGCGCCGTTAATTCGGCCAGGAACCCATCCTTTACACCCAGCAATGCCTGGATGGAAGCTATGGAATGGATGAAAAAGAACACGCCCGAACCTTTCGGCAAAGCGGATTTCTACTATAAGCTGTATGATACTCCGGCACAGGGAAAGGCTTATGCATACCCTGCATCCTTCTACGGAGTGGCAGTCTGGAGTGATTACGGCTATTGGGTAACCCGCATCGGGCACAGGGTCCCAACCTCAAACCCCGGCACCTACCCACTGGACGAGGCAGCGTATTTCACAGCCCAGGACGAGGCAGCGACCCTTGACTACATGAAAAAGTGGCAGGCTAAATACGTGATCGTGGATAGCAGGATAGCCTCGCCTAACGATAAGTTTTACGCCCTTGCCAGTTTAAATAGTAAAAATGAAACCGACTTCTATGAGTTGTGCTGGCAAAAGAAGGATGCAAAGTATACGCCTTTACTGGTCTTCTACCCTGAATATTACAAATCGATGGTTATCCGTCTCTATAACTTCGATGGCAAACAGGTCATTCCGCAAAATACCTTAATCATGGCTTACCAGAACCAGGTCACGGCAGACGAGCAGAAATTCAAAGAAATCACGGGTTTTAAGACCTTCAAGAACTACGCGGATGCAGAGTCCTTCATTTCAAGCCAGAAACAGGGGCAATACAGGATCATTGGGACAGATCCGCTCTCCAGCCCGGTACCGCTGGCAGAATTGACCGGGTACAAACAGGTATACCAGTCAGAACAGAAAGCAAGCTCAGGCTCAACCCCGCTGCCTGCAGTGAAAATATTCGAGTACACACAACCGGGAAATTAAAGTCCAAATCCTAATAACCAAATAACTAATAAAATACCTGTCATCACGAGGAGCGACTTCCCTACATGTCATTGCGAGCGTAGCGAAGCAATCTAATGCATGATTTTCTGCCAGCCAGGAGATTGCCACGTCGCCCCGACTTCGCCGGGACTCCTCGCAATGGGCATAATACTTTAAAAAAGTTGGTTTTTGGTGCCATTTTGGTAGTAACAATACCAATTGATATATTGAATTCTGTGTTCTTTGATTAAGCCTCTTTGACGCCGATAATCAGCTTTAAGCCTTGAATGAAAACGTTGTTTGTGTAATGCGTCTATTCCGTAGCGTTTAACAGACCCGGATCTACATCTTGGGCATCTTTTTTATGAATGATAATACCCTCAATAATTGAACCGGTTGAATTATTTAAAACTAAATAGCCAAATAATACAGAATAATAGTCTCAAAATATATGACGTATAAGAAATATTTACCAACTTTTTTCAATATTTATGCCCGCAATGACAACATGGGACGTTTGAATTTTGTACTTATTTAGGATTTAGTGTTAGGGGTTTAGAATTTTTCTTCCATTAGAATTTGTTTGGATCTTGGAGCCTGGGGCTTTTTTCCTTATTCACGGTTTGATATATTCAAAGACCTTTACTTCCGGTACTGTACCACCGAAAGGGGCAAGTTTAATACTGGCAGAGCCGTAGCGGAGTTTAAAATCGGCAATGGGCGGCAGCGTCACCGGGCTTACAAATGGGTCTATCCCGCCGATCTTGTATTGACCTGACTTTTGTTGGGCAACGTATGACTGCGCCTCGCTGTATGTTTTGAAGGTCTTATAATCCATTACCTGTTTATATGGTTGTCCCAATGCGTCTTTGGTGTTCTGAAATGAAATGACAGCCACGTCATTTTCCGTTACTGCTTTGCCGTCGAAGTTATAGAGCCTGACCATAATAGTGCGGTAATATTCCGGGTAGAACAATGTTAAGGGAGACAGAATATCGCCCTGTTTCTGGTAGTACACATCATAATATTTTTCCGCGGGACTACCGGAGGATAAGGCAATTCCGTAAAATTTTAATGGCAATGCGGTATCGAAATCTATGATAACGTATCTTCCCCCACCGCTTTCCAGGATTTTACCAGCCTGTGCCTCGTCTTCCGCCATGAAGAATTGGGCATATTTATTCTCAGCCTCAGCACCCATCCCCGGATTAGTCATAGGGATGCGCCGGGCAATACGGGATATCCAGTATCCCCTGTCCCACCATGCCAGTACACCATAAGCAGAATCCGGATATTTGAATTTTGCTCCTTCCGGCGGCCGTTCCCACAATTTATAATAGGCATCAGCATCACCCATAGGTTCGGGAGTATTCTTCCGCAGCCAGGTCAGGGAATCACACCACGCATCGGAAGGTGCAAGTAAAGGCCGGGAAGCTATATCATCGATGGGTCTTCCCCCACCCGGTAGAGGTCCAAAATTCGCATAAAAGACGATGAAGAATATCCCTATGACGCCCAACATCTTGTAAGCCAGCGCCGGCACAGGATTTTTACGCTTGCGCATGGCGGCGAGTTGTTTCTTTTTAGCTTTCCTGGATACGGCTTGCGCAGTTACTACAGGCTTTGTTTCCCCGGCTTTTCCAAAACCAGCAAGATGTAAAACCAGCCAGCAGAGATAGCTGGTAAGCAATGCCGCATTCACTGTATAGTAATAGGCAAACCGACACATGGACAGAGTGGCCATTAATATAATCACATTCCATACAGCCAGCAGTAGCTTGTCCTGTTCACGGGTTTTTACCGCCTCGTAGATTACAAAACAGAGCCCGACCAGGCTAAGAAAAAATGCGGTAGTAAAACTCTCAAAACTTCCGTCCAAGGTAAAACGGCCCAGCGTAAACAGCAGGGGCTGCATTTCCACGTTGGTAGCGGATAATTGAGGTATGAATATAAAACCCACTAACTCAAACATCCCTTTGATAAAAGACGGGCTTACAAGAAACACAATAGCAAAAAACAAAAGGCCGGCGAAGATAATGGTCAGGGGATAATACCAGGCCCTCAAACTCCTGGCACGGAAATACCTTGAAAGCGCCGCCATGATTACAGGAAATAGTGTAAAAACCAGCATTGAGACGAAGTTAAATATGTTAAGGCGCCACACCAGTACAACAAGCAGGGCAACCACACCTGATGCAAAACCTGTCAAGCACAAACCATCCACCGGCATGCCGCGTATATGATCTATTGTGAACTGTATCAGGAAATATATAAAAAGCAATAGAATGAAAAGCAGGGCACCTACCCACGTAAGGAAATAGAGGCCAAGGCATAGCCCGGCGCATATGCTGTATATCAAAGTCCGGCTGATTACCTTCCGTTGACTGTTAACCGGCTTGTCCAGTTCTAATGCTCTGCCACTTTTCAAAGCGAATACCAGGCACATTATGAGAGTTGTGGTTATAAGGACTTCAGCAATGTGCTGGTCGGTATATCCCAGTAATGACCTGCCAACTTCAACCGGCAGAATGACGTATATGGCAGCCGCCAGTACACCTGCCCAGCGGTTGAATATCTCCTTGCCTGTAAAATAGAGCGGAATAATTACCAGCGTGCCGATTACTGGCGGGATGAAAACGGCAACAGTATCTATGCCCTGCTGGGAGAAATGGCATGCGTTCAATAACCAGGCAATAAATGCAATCAAATAGGCAAAAATATCCGGGGCAGTGCCCGTGTTTACCCCATCCGGATATAAGTAATACGGATCAAAGGGGGTCAAATGGGGGAAATTGTATACAATGTTGTCTACCAGCCGCATATAGTAATAAGCGTCGTCGCCCGTCAATTTAATTATATTGGCAGTGAAAACGCCGTCATACGGCAGTGCAATCCTGATATATAGAGATACGGCCGCAATTACAATAAGCAATGCGGGGACAACAAGATCCGATATCCGGAAATTTTTTACCATGTGACATACAACCAGGCTTCTAAGATGAATTCACAGAATTTTACACGCATGGCGGCGTATCTGCAATTACTTTGGCCGCATCGCAAGCCCTGGTAACATTACTCAGCTTTTCCCAAAAGAGATATTGTTTCTTTTTCTATTGGTATTTGTTTGGATTTTAGAGTCTGAAGTTTTTCCATGGTTCACGGTTTGGTGTATTCAAAGACCTTTACCTCCGGCACTGCGCCGCCTGCCAGAGTCGGTTTGGTAGGCCCCGAACCGTAAACTAATTTGAAGTCTGTAAGCGGTTCCAGGGAAACGGGACTTACAAACGGGTCTATTCCGCCGATCTTGTATTGACCTGTTTTTTGCTGCGTCACGTATGCCTGCGCCTCAGAGAAGGTCTTAAATGTCTTGTAATCTGTTATCAGTTTATATGCCTGTCCCGACGCGTCTTCCTTGTTCTCATAAGAAATAGCTGTCACGTTGCTTTCTGTTACTGCTTTACCATCGAAGTTGTAAAGCCTGACCATCACGGTACGGTAATATTCCGGAGAAAATAATATTACTGCAGACAGGGCGCCCCCTTGTTTCTGATAATACACATCATAATATTTTTCCTTGGGGTTTCCACTCGCTAAGGCAATACTGTGGAATTTCAAGGGCAATGCAGTATCAAAATCTATAATAACGTACTTGCCCCCACCGGTTTCCAGGATTTTCCCGGCCTGTTTCCCATCTTCAGTCATAAAAAAGGATGCGTATTTATTCTCCGGGTTGGCCCCCATGCTGGGATTAGTCATGGGGATCCTCCGGCCAATACATGTGATCCAATATCCTGTATCCCACCACGCCAGTACACCATATGCAGTATCAGGGTATTTGAATTGTTCCCCACCTGCAGGCCGTTCCCATAATTTATAATAGGCGTCCGCATTGCCCAAGGGTTCCGGGGTGTTTTTTCGCACCCAGGTAAGGGCGTCGCACCATGCATCCGAAGGAGCAAATGACGGTTGACTGGCCATATTACTGATGGGTTTCGCTCCTCCCGGCAAAGGGCCGAAATTGGGATAAAAAACAATGAACATTATCCCGATGACGCTCAGCGTCTTATAAGCCAGCCAAGAGGTTCCCTGCTTGCGTTTCCGCTTTACCGTAACCTGTTTTCTTTTGGCTTTTTTAGATACATGCTGCTCCACCTCCAAGGGTTTTAGTTCCGCAGCACGGCCAAAACCCGCAAGATGCAGAACCAGCCAGCAAAGATAGCCGGTGAGCAATGCAGCGTTCACCGAGTAATAATATACATAGCGGCGCATTGAGCAGGTAGTAAGCAAGATAATGACGCTCCAGACCGCCAGCAGTACCCTGTCCCTTTCACCCGTTTTGACGGCCTGATAAATCATGAGACAAAGGGCTATTAAGCTGAGGAAAAATACGGTTGTAAAACTTTCGAAAACCGCATCCCAGGTAAACCGGCCGAGTGTAAAAAACAGGGGCTGCATTTCCATATTGGTGGTGGATAGCTGCGGTATGAAGAAATAACCGAGTAAATCAAACATCCGCTTGATAAAAGCAGGATTTATAATAAATAGTGCGAGGCCGGAGAGCATCCCGGCGGCTATAATTGTCAAAGGATAATACCAGGCTTTCCATCCCCTGGCACGAAAATACCTGGAGAGCAGTGTCATGATAATAGGGAAAAGAGCAAATATCAGCAGCGAAACGACATTAAGAAAGTCAAAACGCCACACCAGTATAATCAGCAGGGCAACGGCGCCTGTTATGCAACCTGTCAGGCCAAGGCAATCTGCTGATTTACCGCGTATATGATCAACTATGAACTGTACGAGGAAGTATATTAAAAGCAACAGAACGAAAAACAAAGCGCCTTCCCAGGTGAGGAAATAAATGCCGAGACATACGCCGGCGCATATGCTGTATATCAAAGGCAAGGAGAGCGCTTTCCATTGCCGGTTAACAGTTTTATCCAGTTCTAATCCGCTTCCGCTTTTTAAAGCAAGTATGACAAACATGATTAGTGTCGTTGTGAAGAGGACTTCAGCTACATGATGGTCCGTATAGCCCAGCAAAGACCGGCCGATCTCACCAGGAAGAATGACAAATATGGCAGCAGCCAGAACACCAACCCAGCGGTTGAATACCGCTTTGCCGATGAAATAAATCGGAATAATGACCAGCGTCCCAAGCACGGGCGGTACATAAACCGCAATTGTATCTACGCTTTGCTGCGAGAAATTGCCGGGCCCCAACAGCTTCGCTGCAAATGCTATCAGGTAAGAAAATAAATCGGGGGAGACGCCTGTGTTGACCCCATCCGGATATACGTAATACGGATCAAAGGGGGTTAGATGAGGGAAATTGTATACGATATTGTCCACAAGCCGCATGTAGTAATAGGCGTCAGCGCCAGTGAACTTAATTATATTGGATGTAAAAACGGCGTTATATGGCAGCGCAATCCTGACGTATAAAGATACGGCCGCAATGATCAAAAGCAGTGCCGGTATAATGAGGTCTGATATGCGGAATTTATTGCCCATACGAAATATTATAGAAATTAGCCTCGATATACTGGTTTCTATGAATGAATATGAAAATTCTACTCGATTGCCGTCATATGCGCAATCGCTTTAGTGGTCATGAGCCTTAAGTTTTTTCCCACCGGAATTTAGATCCTGTAATTTACAAATTGTCGCATCGACTTGACAGGTACAAATTTATATTACTATAATTAATTATTACTTCAAATTGGCCTGGGATTCCGGCAAGTTCAAATCTTCCGCAATGTACGATAATCCGGATTAATATAATAGCTGGCAATATAAGTTGTTATAGCTTGATGTATTTCAGAGGATTGGAACTTAATACTAGACATGTAGAATGCGGGGTGAAGATTAATGATCATCTCTCTCAAAACTGTTAATCATTATGGCTAAATATATATTTGTGACGGGTGGCGTTGTAAGCTCAGTTGGCAAAGGCATCGCCGTAGCATCGATCGGCCGTATATTGAAAAGCCGTGACGTTTCCGTATCTGTCCAGAAATTGGATCCGTATCTAAACGTGGACCCGGGTACAATGTCGCCCTATCAGCATGGTGAAGTCTTTGTTACTACAGACGGTGCCGAGACTGATCTCGACCTGGGCCATTACGAACGTTTCATAGACTTGAACTTGACCTCGGCCTCCAATGTGACCTCGGGCCAGATTTACTCTTCTGTGATAGCGGGCGAAAGGCGCGGAGATTACCTGGGCGGCACAATCCAGGTGATACCACATGTTACTAATGAGATAAAACGCCGCATACGCGAGGTGGCGCAAATATCCAACGCCCAGGTTGTAATCGTAGAGGTGGGAGGCACGGTGGGCGATATCGAAAGCCAACCGTTCCTGGAAGCCATCCGGCAATTACGTAACGAAGTAGGAAGGGACAACGTACTTTATATCCATGTTACTTATTTGCCGTACATCGCAACTACCAAGGAACTTAAGACCAAACCCACACAGCATAGCGTAAATGAGTTGAGGCGAATCGGCATCCAGCCCGATGTCATACTTTGCCGTTCGGACTACCCGATTTCACAGGGGTTACGCGATAAGATATCGCTTTTCTGCGATGTGGACAAAGAAGCAGTAATCCCGATGGTAACTGCTGAGACGATCTATGAAGTACCCCTGATTTTAGAAGAATTCGGGATAAGCGATTTTATTATCAGCCGCATGCGGCTTAATGCTGCTAAAGCAGACCTGGCTGAGTGGCGGCAGATGGTCAACAGGATGAAAACCCCCAAGGAGAGTATCAATATCGCTCTTGTAGGCAAATATGTTGAGCTTGAGGACGCTTATTACTCGGTACGTGAATCACTCTGCCATGCAGCCCTGTATCACGACCGCACCGTCAATATCGTCTGGGTACAATCCGAAGACATCGAGAAGGGCACGCATGATAACCTTTTCAGCTCGGTACACGGCATTATTGTACCGGGCGGCTTCGGTAACCGCGGTATCGAAGGTATGATCACTGCAGCCTCTTATGCCCGGCATAATAATATACCCTACCTGGGACTCTGCCTGGGTATGCAGGTAATGGATATAGAATTCGGCAGGTACGCCCTGGGTAACAAGACAGCCAATTCAACCGAGTTTGACAACAATACCAATTGCCCTGTAATCGACCTTATGCCTGAGCAACGCGCTATAGACAGCAAAGGAGGCACCATGCGGCTGGGAGCTTATCCCTGCAACCTGGTGCCGGGCACTAAAGCTGCCAGCGCTTATGCTGAGAAGACCGTCTATGAGCGCCACCGTCACCGCTATGAGTTTAACAATGACTACCGTGACGTTTTCGAGAAGAAAGGTATAGTTTTCAGCGGTCTTTCACCGGATGAAAGGCTGGTGGAGATAACTGAAATCCGGGATCACCCATGGATGTTAGGCTGCCAGTTCCACCCGGAATTCCGCTCTCGCCCCAACCGCCCGCATCCGTTATTTGTAAGTTTCATCGGTGCTGCCAAGGAGACTCTGGTAGAGGGTACGCAGGTCACACTTCCCATAAAATGATACTAGCAGGCAGCCCGTCTAAAATTAAAATATCTTCCGCAGGAGAAGTACATGCGCCTATTTCTTGATACGGCGAACATAGAACATATTAAACACGGCGCCAGGCTGGGAGTCATAAGCGGTGTGACCACCAACCCCAGTCTTGTGTCCAAAGAAGGCAAGGTCAACTATAAAAAACTGATCCAGGAGATCTGCTCGATCATACCGGGACCCGTCTCCACGGAGGTAATCAGCCAGGACGTGGCAGGCATGGTCTCGGAGGCACGGGAGATTGCTAAATGGGCTAATAATGTGGTAGTTAAAATACCCGCCGGCCTCGAGGGCACAGAAGCTACGTATGCCCTGGCCAAAGAGGGCATCAAGGTAAACTATACCCTGTGCTTCTCGGTGAACCAGGCATTGATGGCTGCACTGGCAGGCGCCGCTTATGTAAGCCCGTTCGTCGGCAGGCTGGACGATATAGGCGAGGACGGAATGCTGCTGATCAGGGACATCCTGCAAGTTTACCGCCAGTTTCCGAATATCAAGACCGAAGTGATAGCCGCCAGCATTCGCCACCCGCAGCATTGCCTGGAAGCAGCCAAGGCTGGCTCCCACATTGCCACAGTGCCGTACAATGTCCTGCTGCAGATGGCGAAACACCCAATGACAGATACAGGCTGCGCCAGGTTTATGGCAGACTGGCAAAAGGTCATGGGCGACGTTAAAAATATATGATGATACATGGATTTAAGGGACATTCCATTTACATGTCATTGCGAGGAGCCGCAGGCGACGTGGCAATCTACTGGCCTGCATTACCCGATATGTCATCACTAGGAGCAAAGCGACGTGGTGATCTACTGCATGGCATGAATTCGTCCAGCAGATTGCTTCGCTAAGCTCGCAATGACAGTTTAATAACTACTAGTTTGAGGTGATACCATGATGAATTTAACAGAACTTGAATTGAAAACTACTGAGGAACTAATGGCCCTGGCCAAAACCCAGGGAATAGAAAACTTCGCTGACTTGAGCAGGGAGGAGTTGCTGGCCAAGCTCCAGGCTTTTGTGGCTCCACCAGAACCACAGGTAGGCTTCTATATGAGCCTGGGAGGAATACTTGAGATCATGGACGAGGGCTACGGATTCCTCAGGCAGGAAAGCCTGCTGCCAGGCCCCAACGACGTCTATATCTCCAACTCACAAATAAGGCGCTTCGGCCTGCGCAATGGCGATACAGTGGTAGGACAGGCCAGGCCGCCCAAAGAGGGTGAGAAATACTGCAGCCTGCTGCGTGTTGAGACCGTTAATGGGTTGGATGCCGACCAGTCCAAGGGCCGCCCTCATTTCGGGCAGCTTACCCCGATCTTCCCCGACAAGATGTTCGACCTCGAGAGCAATCCGAAGAACCTGTCGGCCAGGTTGATCAACCTGGTAGCCCCGATTGGCCGCGGGCAGCGCGGGCTGATCGTATCCCCACCAAAAGCCGGCAAGACATTATTACTTAAGAACATTGCCAACGCTATCTCAGCCAAATATCCCGACGTCCACCTCATGGTTGCACTAATCGGCGAGCGCCCTGAAGAAGTCACGGACATGAAAAGGTCTGTCAAGGGCGAGGTAGTCGCCTCCACCTTTGATGAGCCGGTGGAGAATCACACGCGCGTGGCCGAGCTTGCGCTTGAGAGGGCCAAGAGGTTGGCCGAAATAGGCAAGGATGTAGTCATCCTGCTGGACGGAATTACACGTCTGACCCGCTCTTATAATCTTGCCATGCCTCCCAGCGGGCGCACACTTTCGGGCGGCATTGACTCGGTAGCTCTCTATCCGCCAAAACGGTTTTTCGGCGCCGCCAGGAACATCGAGGAGGGCGGCAGCCTTACCATACTCGCCACCTGCCTGGTAGATACAGGCAGCCGCATGGATGACCTTATTTATGAAGAATTCAAAGGTACCGGTAATATGGAGTTGCACCTTGACCGCAGGATGGCCGAAAAACGCATTTTCCCCGCCATTGACATCGTGCGCAGCGGTACGCGCCGTGAAGAATTGCTCCTGGGTGATGACACGGTCGCCAAGGTCTGGCTGCTGCGCCGCATGGTTGCCATGATCGCAGAGGATTCCAATAGCCCAACCGACGCTTCAGAGCGTGTTATAGACCGCTTATCCAAGACACAGACCAATGCTGAGTTCCTTGCGACACTAACGGCAAAAGATGTTTAACCGGATAGCCGGGGCTCTGTAGATTTATATTGCTTTGAAATGAATTGTGTTATCATAACCTCAAAGCGAACCTGGAGGACCACCAGATGAAAGTAAAAGCTCTGGCGGCTTTACTTGCTCTTTTATTCTTAGTTGCTCCCGTGATGTTGATACCGGCGCCGGTATCCGCGTTCTCTCTGGGCCTGGAACCGATAACCGGTAAGGTAGGGGCCACTATTAAGATACCGGCCTTCTGCCAATATGGCGAAGGGGACTATTACCTCTACTGGGGGGACGGAAACCAGCTTATCGCACAGGGTACTATGCAAACCAAGGGTTGTTCCCCGATTTACTTCACTGTGCCGCAAACCACACGAGGCAAACACACCGTTACGCTGAAAGTGGGTGACAAATCGTGGTCAAGGGACTTTACTGTTACCGGCGGCATTACATTGGACGTTAATAAAGGCTCGGTTGGCTCATTGATAACCGTGCAGGGCTGCGGTTTCGATGACCAAGAAAGCAATATACTTGTAATGTATGATGGGAACAACATAGGCCGAAATATACAGGCAAATCACGACGGGACATGGATATATAAATTAAAGGTGCCCCCCAGCAACCGGGGCGGCCACCCTATTAGCGCTTCTAGCCCCACTACTCCCCAACAAGAGGTAGGCAATAAGGCTTTTGAAATCACACCGTCCATTGCCATTAACCCTTCCTCGGGCTGGGTTGGACGCATAGTCAATATATCGGGATACGGCTTTGACAATGGTGAATCAAGCATAGTGGTTCTGTATGATAACACTACAGTTAAATCAGGACTGATTGCCGACAGCACCGGAACATGGCAATCATCGTTTTCCATACCTTCCTCTTCCAAAGGCATTCATGATTTGGATGCGCATGGCAACATCTCACCTGCGGAAGAGGTGCCGGACATTTCTTTCAGCGTGGCGCCCGGCATACATGTTGAACAGGCATCGCGTAACCTCGGTGAAGCCATCCATGTCGGCGATACTCTGCTTGTCAGCGGAATAGGTTTTCAGGGAAACGAGTCCAATATCATCGTCACCTTAGATAACATGCAAATTATTGATAAGGTCGTAGCTGATGCCCAGGGCTCATGGTCAGCACAGTTCAGCTTTTCCGCCACCAGCTACGGCAACCACACCATCTCAGCATCGGGAGATTCCACGCGGTCGGCTGATGTAAACACGTTCACAATATTCATCACTCCTGATTTGAGCATCAACCCCGACAGCGGCGCTATCGGAGACAGCATGGTGCTGATAGGAAGCGGGTTTAGTTCCAATCAGCCTCTAACTTTCATCTACGATTTAAAGAAGATCGCCACCAGTGTCAGCACAGATTTCAAAGGCAATATCAATACCAGCTTCAAGCCACCCGTCAGCAGCGCCGGGGCGCATATGCTGATGGTAACGGATGGCGGGGGAGCAACAGGCAGTGTAACACTGACGATAGAATCGACTCCACCACAGGCCCCTTCGCTCATCTCACCGGAAGCCGACAGAATATATGGTTTATTTGATAGTGCCCCCATCGTATTTACATGGTCAACCGTCCAGGACCCCAGCGGGGTGACCTATACCATTGAAATCAGTCAGAAGGAGGATTTTTCAGGCCATCCGATAAGCAGGGACAAGCTTGAAAAACCGGAATATAAGCTCCAGGGCAGTGAAAAGCCAATGATGGGTAAATTGTACTGGAGGGTCAAAGCCGTCGACCTGGCCGGTAATACCAGCGATTGGAGCAAGGTACAGTCCATCGAGTTTACCGGCGCCAATTTGATCTGGCTGGCGGTGATCGGCCTTGCGGTTCTTGTGATTATCATTTTAATCATATGGCGTATCAGGGCCATCAGTAAAAAGGGCGGATGGAAATCAAATGCAGATTCTTGACAAAAATAAGTACTGGCTATAATATGATTGAAATTCAATATGGATTACTACGTTTAAATATATTAAAAGCGAGGTAAAACAAGAATGAAATTAATGATTATCGGCCTGGGGCAGTGTGGTTCCCGTGTAGCCGATGAGTTTGCCCACCTCGGGCAGAGAGCCCGCTCTGAACGTGGCACAACCATCATCACGGGTACCTTTGCTGTAAACACGGACCAGACTGACCTGACCGGATTAGCTCATATAGGCTCCGATTATATGCACCGCATATTGATCGGCGGCCGAAAGACATGGGGACATGGCGTGGGCAAGGTCAATGAGATGGGTGCGGAGCTGGCAAGGGAAGACGGCGACAAGGTCATTGATGCCGTCAGGACATCACCGCTTTTCTACCAGACACATGCTTTCATGCTCATCGCCGGGACTGCCGGCGGCACAGGATCAGGCGCAATCTCCATCATCGCCCAGATGCTCAAGGAGCGCTATATCGGTAAACCGGTCTATGCGCTCTGCGTACTGCCATTCGAACATGAAGAGGTCGCCGAGTTGAGAAGCGTATATAACACGGCCACCTGTCTTAAATCCATACACTCCGTCGCAGACGGCGTGTTCCTGGCTGATAACCAGCGCTACGTGCGCAAGGATGCCAGCCTGGCCATGAACCTGGCACGAATTAATCGCCAGATAGTTGATCCTTTCTTTGATTTGATGTGTGCAGGTGAGGTAACCCGCTCGAGTTCGGTCGGTGCTAAGACGATGGACGCAGGTGATATCATGCAGTCCATCGACGGTTGGACCGCTATCGGCACCGGCAGGACCGATATCCCGCGCGGCTTCCGCTTCCCATGGGAACTTGCCAAAACAGGCTTCCGCGAAAAGAGTGGGGAGACACTGCGTGCTATGCAGGCCATGGACGCTGCTGTCAGCGAGCTTTCCATCGGCATCAACCCCGAGGATGCAGGACGCGCCCTTTATCTATTGGCTGCTCCTTCCAAGGAAATGAGCATGGATATAGCCAAGGGCCTGGGCGACTACCTGCGTGAACTTGCTGAAAACGCGGTTATCCGCGCCGGCGACTTCCCCAGGGAAAGGGGCTCGGTAGACGTCACTATCCTCTTCTCACAGCTTGCCTTCGTGCAAAAGATCAGGGACTACTATGACAGGGCTTCGGCATTTGCTATGACACAGAAAGACCGCCTGAAGGAAACCACAGGCCGCCTGCGCGACATGGAAGACGCAGCCAAAGGTTTGCCCAGTCTGATCTAGCATTTGTTTTTAGAATTAAAAAAGGGAGAGCCCAAGGGCTCTCCCTTTTTCTTTCACTTGATGTTGGAGGTTAGTGATGAAACAGCCTGAGTTATTTGACATCCACATAAGCGATATCTCGTCAACGATGCTGCTTACCCTGTATATACACTCAATAGAAAGCCAGTCTAAAAACCCTATCATTAACGATCCCAAGGCGGTAGAAATAACTTCGGTGCTTAACCACCAGATGGTAAATTCTCCTGACAGGATGTACAGGGAGTTGGGAAAGGGCAAGCTGGACAAAAAACTGGTCGTCTTTATAGCACTCAGGGCTAAAAAATTCGATGACTATTCCAGCGAGTTCCTCAATCAGTCGCCCACAGGCACAATAGTCAACCTCGGCTGCGGTCTTGATACACGTTATTGGCGAATCGATAACGGCAAAACTCAATTCTATGACCTCGATTTACCGGAGGTCATAGCCATAAAGAAAAAGCTGTGTAATGAGACAGACCGTTATCATATGATAGCTTCCTCTGTGCTGGACTATAAATGGATGGAATATCTGAAGAAGCAAAACACGGGACCATTTCTCTTTCTTGCAGAAGGTCTATTCATGTACCTCGAGAAAAATGCTGTCAAAAACCTCGTAATTAAGCTGCAATCTGAATTTCCCGGCTCGGAGCTTGCCTGTGAGGTTGTCAATGAATCTGTTGTCAGCGGGCAGCTAAAAGGCGCCCTGAAAATCAAGATGCAGAAACGGCACCATCTCGGGCAGGGCGCAACCTTCATTTCAGGCCTCAAGAACGGCCACGAAATGGAAAGCTGGGCGACTGGCATCCAGCTTCTCGATGAATGGTCGCATTTCGACACCAATGAAAAGAAACTGGGCTGGGTTCGGGTGTACGGCAAAATACCAGCTATGAGAAGGGTGCAATGGACCGTCCATTATAAACTCGGCCAGTCATAGACTGGCCTTATTTGGGTTCCTGGAATTATTATTTATCTCCCCACTGCCCTCCTCGGCCTCAACCTTGAAGCTGCCTCAACACACAAGGCCAGGCTCATTAAATAGTCGTCATGTCCCTCCGCAGGATCAACGAAAAAGTTGATGGTCTGGTTGGGACGGCAGACACTCCTGGCCCTCTCAAGTTCAAACATGAGTTCCCGGTAATCGTCTGAACCATCGCCTTTATATAGTTTAAGCCTGCTTGAATTGATGGCGGCCAGCAGGTTAAAACCCAGCGCTGACTTGGATACCTGCGAGAATTTGAACGGGAGTACCCTGCTGCCAAGGCTGCTGCGAAGAAAAGAGGCCACCGCCTCACCGACACCCGTCACATCCACCACTATATGGCTGCAACCCCAGGTATTTCTCAGCACGTCCACCATCAACCTGTAAAGATCAGGGTGCTTCTTCCCTACCCAGCAGTAATGCTCAACAATTTGTATATGCGGCTCTTTTACAACGGCATCATCAGGTGGAAAATCAATATTTGCGATAGTGATCACCGTGGCATCCCTGCCGCGCACGGTCAACTCCAACTCTTCTGTAATCTCAGCCTCGCCTGCCAGATCTATCCCTGCCACATATACCTTCCCGTTTGATTCCCTGCTCCTCAACCTGGTGTGATTTCCCTGCAGTTGCCCGATTTGCGACCTGTTCAAATAACCACCGCCGGTGCGTATCGGCAAAAGAGCATACTGGCTGAGGAAAAGAGGATGATCGTCGCCCATCCTGGCACGCTCAGCTTCAACGAAAGACAGGTAATTCGGGTTGTGCCTTGCTACTTCCTGCCAGTCGTAACGGAAATGCCTTTTAAACCCGTCCGATTTCTCAAGTTCCAGGTTCAATTGTTTGATCTCTTCCAGCAAAGTTGAATCATCCCAGGTCGTCCCATAATGTACAGTGGTGGCATTGGTCGATGAAGCCATTGGACGGAACTCTTTGCTGTACTTCTCCTTGCTCACATCCTGCGATTCATCTATTTCCAGAAGTATATCGGCTGTGTGTCCCACTACCGATGAGGACTCTTCGGCAGATAGAAAAACCTGTCGGGCAGCGCCCAGCCTGACGATATAGCCCATTTCAGTCATCCATATCCCTTCGTAACCAAAGTCATCCAGCCTCTGTTTAAGACGTGACATTGATATAACGGTTTGCGGTTTGAAGGTCGGAGAGCATTTAACAGCGCTTCCTCCCGCGGACATGAACATGGTCAGCAGCAGGACCTCGAGATGCGCAGAAAGCTCATTTTTTCCGCCCTGGCGGGCGATTTCTACGGAAAACGTAAGGCCGAGGTTTTTTCTATACTGCCCAGCACTGCACGTGCTATTTCGCTCTGATAAGGCCGTAAAAGCATAATTAATCCAATATTCTAAACTTCTCTGCTGTCATTGCGGGCAAAATACTTTAAAAAAGTTGGTTTTTGGTGCCGTTTTGGTAATAACAATACCAATGTATATATTGGATTCTGTGCTCTTTGGTTAGACCTCTATAGCGCCGGTAATCGGCCTTGAGACGGGAATGAAAACCTTCTAATGCATTGGTTGTAGAATGTACATTGCTATTTGTAAGATAGTGGAACATATCGGGTAGGGCGTTCTTCAGTAGGACCTTAGTGCGCTGTAGACCTTTATACGCAATGGTTGTACGTGGTAGTGACAGGATAAAATCACCGTACATACAAACCCAGTTATTGTATGTTTGCATGAATGTATCTCGTTCTTGAAATGTCTTGATCCTACTGAGTTTTGAAAGCATACTGCGTAATTCCTTGCCAGCCTCAGTTTTGGGATATGTTCTTAACCAGCGCATGCCTTCATGTTGCAGATGATATAAGCATCTTTGAAGTTGTACATCAGGCCATACCAGTTTCATAGCACGCATAATTGAGCATTCCCCATCAGTTGTAATAAATACCGGATTTAACCCCTGGTGTTTCAAGTTCATAAACCAGTTATATGAGTCTTTGAAGCTTTCTTTATTTACATAGGTGTGGGCAATGATCTTCTGATCTATTGCGTTCATAAGATTAAGCAGGCATCCATCTTTATGAAAATAAGTAGCATCATAAATAACATAGCGTACTTCCGAGTAATCGAAGGTTTCCCTCGGTGTTTGTCCCAACCAGTAATTCTTTATGCTATTGATCTTGTATGTGCTATAACCGGATAGTTTACAAAGCATTCTTACAGAACAGCTCTCCGTGATCCACAGCTTGAACCAATGCTGACGTCGTGCAAAGCTGTTGAGCCTTATCTTCCATATAAACGTTCGATGGCATTGCGTACAATGAAAGCGTTGCTTATTAAAGGCATCTGTCCCATAGCACTGAACATCGACTGAGCCGCATCTTGGGCATCTTTTTTATGCATTGAAATAACCTCAATAATTGAACCGGTTGAATTATTTAAAATTAAATAGCCAAATATTACAGAAAAACAGTCTCAAAATATATAACGTATAAGAATTATTTACCAACTTTTTTCAATATTTATGCCCATTGCGAGGGGCTTTAGACCCGTGGCAATCTAATTCATGACATTGAATCAGCCAGCAGATCACCACGTCGCTTCACTCCTCGTGATGACATATTAAGTTTTACTTAGTGTTGAAAGTTCTCTTCTTTTATTATTTGTCTGGTATTTGCATACTATTTTAAAAAAGCTTTCACGCCTAGAGGTATTGCCAGTTCCGTAAACACCTTAGTTATTGCCTCTTTCAAGCATTTCTTCTGCTCTTTTGAAATGGAATAACGGATTTTTACGAGATTGGCGATGGTATTGGCCGTCTTCAAGTGCAATTCGTATTTATCCGGTTCTTTTCTGATAATATCGCGAAGTTCCAGTCTCAATACGGCAATTTCCTGGTCCAGGCCGTCTATCCCACCAGCTTCCTCCAGCGTCAATCCGGCAGTCTCATCCAGGGCGGGGCCGTAAAATCCCCGTTTTACCGTCTTTTTGTCCTGCTTTCTTACCATCTTTTTTAACTTTGATCAGGCCGTACGCAATGGCATAAGCCGCCGCATCGTACCTTTGCTTCTCCAAGGCGAATTTCAATAACTCAACCATGGCAATTATACTAGTACATTTGTTCGCTTTTATCAATAAGCTGCTGTCGCTCAGGTTAAAACCAATCGTGCCGCCATATACCATTCTCCAGCCTGGTCTCAGTCTATTTTATCCCTGTAGCTCACTATTTTGGGCCACAAAGCAATTGTTCACGGCTGCCGTGGCTCTTATACTCCAAACAACGGGCCGGGTTCGGGAGATCTGTAAATAATGAATTATATTTCAATATTACATTTTGCCAGCTTAATAGTTGACATACTGCTACTGGTTTATGTGCTGAGGAAAAAACCGTGGCAACATTTAAACCGCCTGTGTGCCATGCTGATTATCTCTATGGCAATCGTTAGTTTATCCTACGGTCTTGTTCCTATGGCTGACCTTAGCGCCGCCGTTAAACATAATTAAGCGGTTGGGTGCGGGGGCCAGGGTACGCCCCCGCATCTATGCTGCGCAAAGTGCTAAATAAGCGCAAGGAATGTACATATGACAGCTACTAGTAACGTAATGAACGAGATCCAACTGGTGGTTTTTGACCTGGCCTCGGAACATTACGGTGTAGATATCTCTGACGTTCGTGAAATCATGCGCATGCAGAACATCACCAAGGTCCCCGGGGCAATAGACTGCGTTGAGGGCGTCATAAATCTCAGGGGCAAGGTACTTCCAGTTCTGGATCTGCGCAAACGGCTGGACCTCAAGGTAGCTGAAAACACCGAGGATAGCCGTATCGTGATTGTCGATATCGAAACCGGCCAGATTGGAGTGATCGTCGACGCTGTCACCGAGGTGCTAAGGGTAGAGAATTCCTGCATCGATCCACCATCTACCATGATAGCTCATGGGGATGCGGACTATTTAAAAGGCATTGCCAAGCTGGGCGACCGCCTGATAATACTCCTGGATTTGCACAAACTTCTTTCCCAGAAGGCCATCTCCGCCGCATTACAGCAGACAGCAGACGACATCGGGCAGTCCGGTGAAAATAACACCGCCGTTAAAAGCGGAAACGGCAACAAGAAAAAGTCGGCAGAACTTGTCGACAAGACCAATTCAAAAGAATACGCATCAGTCTAGAGGCATCGCGTTGGAGCTGCGGCCATTATAGCCGCAGCTCCACCAGCTCAATTGCTCTGACTACTAGCTTGTTTGGAGCTTAGCTTCTACTGGCTAATTTTCGGCTCAATCCACAGAGCGAAGTTATTATAAGTATCAGCACCGGCCTCCACGCGTAGAATAGCCATGACTTTTTTATTAGCGTACGATGATAGATCGATATCCATACTCTGCAACGTGCCGTCATAACCGGCTTTTACTGCAGGCCACCAGTCTATATCGCCGTTCGCATTCATCAACCCAAAAAGGAAGGTAACACCACTGCTTCCTTCCGCTTCTTTAGATAACCCAACTCTAGCTGTGAACCTGCTATTATTCGGAAGTTCAAGCGGCAGTATGTAACCACCCGACTGCCACTGTTCCTGCCAGTCCCCGAAAACCCCGTCAACCCAGGCATAACTTTCGGGCGCAGGCACCATTTCAATAACATTGCTGTAACTATTACCATCCTCAGCGGTGACAGAGTTTAATTTTGTGACCAATCCCAAGCTGCTGTCACCTGTCAGCCCGAAATCAGGCCGACCTGCGCTTCCCCGCCAGGTAGCCCTTGAAGCATATTGCTGGAAATCATAGTTGAATTTATAGCCAAAAGTCGGGATAAAGCAGTTGTTTTCTTCATTGGCTTCCGTAATCACCTTGCCGCCATCGGCGCATACCGTGATCTTATTACCGTGATATTCGAAATTGGTAAACGGTTGTGTTTTTTCCTCCCCAGCCTTCAACCCGTTTACCCAGCTTGTATCCCTCCACATATTGCTCTGATCATAAAGGTATGTATCGCTCGGACCCGCATCAGCGCCGCCGATGTTTTTAATTGTGTAGTAAAGAAGCCCGCTAATATAGGTAATGCCTGTTATTACAAGGTCGGGCATTAGAGTTATTCTCTCCGCCACCTGCACCGTAACCCAGGCAGTGGAGACACCCTTTTCACCAATGGCCGTCAGCGCATATTTTGTTGTTTTTTGCGGCGAAACCTGCCTGGTTCCCGCAGGTTGGACCCTACCAATACCTGAATCAATTGTGACTGTTCCTCCACCCAAAACTTCCCAGGTGAGTGTAACATTCTCTCCAGGTGTAATATTCTCCGAGCTGGCCCTGAACTCCTTTACTTGCGGCCATGGACTGGAAACTGCAATAGCCGGAGTAACATTTTCCGACGGCTGAGTTGCAAGTTGCGTTCCGGTCATCGTACAGGAACAAAACACCAATATCGCAGTAATTAATATTGAAATTGTATTGGTCTGTATTTTTATCCCCACATCTCTTAGTATAACAGAGGACAAGCTTGCAGAGTGTCCTTCTCTTAACATCAAAATGACGGCCCAAATTGCGGACGTGTCAAATTAAGGCTTTTATTTCTACACTATTGCGTTCGAAAATATTTTAGAGTATCCTAAACTCACTATTCCAAAACTTCATATTTATTGGCAGGAGGGACGTTGATATGGCTGAAATATTAAAAGAAAAATTCGATGCAATAGTGGTTGGGACGGGACCGGGCGGAGCTACTGTGGCTAAAGACCTCACGAATAATGGTAAGAAGGTCCTTATGCTGGAATGGGGCAGTAATGCCCCTGTGAAAGGTAGCAACGCCCAGGGCCTTGGCTATATTGCCATGCCTTTCAAATCCATGTATTTTACAGACGGAATGCTGGCGCTCGTCCGCGCCATCACTGTCGGTGGAAGTTCCCTGGTTTATTATGCTACGGCATACGAACCTCCTTATGAGTGGTGGGACAAATACGGCATCGACATCCGCAATGAAGTGGCTGAAATTAAAAAAGAAGTCCCGGTAGCCCCCCTTAAAGATGAGCTGATCGGGCCAATGGCCAAACGTATAGCTTCCAGCGCCCTCGATCTCGGCTACAACTGGCAGAAGCTCAACAAGTTCATCTACCAGGACAAGTGCCGCACCAAATGCGATAAATGTGACCTGGGCTGCCCTTATCAAGCCAAGTGGAACGCACGCATGTTTGTAAAAGAGGCAACTGACAAGGGGGCCACCTTGCTTGATCTGGCCAAGGTAAACAAGGTCATCATGGAAGGGAAGAGGGCCACCGGTGTGGAATTCACCCGGAATGGCAAGAAGCAGATCGCCCAAGCGAACAATGTCATAGTGGCCGCCGGCGGCATCGGCTCTCCGCAGGTGCTGCAGAACAGCGGCATTAAAAACGCCGGCGCCCGATTCTTTTATGACCCGCTAATTGCTGTATTCGGCACAGCCAAAGATATAGACGGCGGCACAGAAATGCCGATGGCCATGGGGCAGCACATGATTGACGATGGCTACCTGATGACCGACATGACCCTTCCCTGGCTGATCTATGATATGTTCACTGCCGAGGTCGGCCGCATCGATAAGCTGGCGCAGCACCGGCATCAACTGACCGTAATGATCAAAGCTAAAGATACGCTGGGAGGCAAGATTACGGGTAATAACATCAGGAAACCGTTCACAAAAGTGGAGCGCGGCAAGCTCATGCATGGATACGAACGCGCCAAGAAAATACTTACTAACGCCGGCGCAAAAGACATCTTTAAAACATGGTGGATCGCTTCCCACCCGGGAGGGACCTGCAAGATAAACGATATCGTAGACTCCAACCTCAAGACCGAGTATGACAATCTCTATGTTTGCGACTGCTCAGTGATACCGGACGAATGGGGCCGCCCGCCGGTGCTGTCCATACTCGGCCTCGGCAAACGGCTGGCAAAACACCTGGAAGGGAGCAAAGTCGAGTCCAGGTCAGCAGCTTCAGTGTAGCCTGTTAAATAGGGCAGGCAACAAGGATTTATTAAATGGCTTTACCTCTATTTGAAAAATATCCTGCATTAGAAAAACGGCTTCCCTGGATTTCACTGGGAAACTGGCCGACACCTGTGCAAAAGCTTAAAACCCTTGGCAAGACGGTGGGCTACCCTAATATCTGGATTAAGCACGATGACCTGTCATCCGGCATTTACGGGGGTAACAAGGTACGAAAACTGGAGTTTATACTGGCGGATGCCTTGAAAAAAGGCTATAAATGGGTCATTACATATGGAGGTATCGGAACCAACCATGGTCTGGCCACCGTCATTCACGCCAAGCATCTGGGCATGAGAACAGCCCTGGTTCTTATCAAGCAGCCTCTGACCGATCACGTGCAGGAAAATCTGCTCCTGGACCGCCATTTCGGCGCCGAGATTCACTATGCATCCCGTACCCTAATAGGCGGATTTCAGACCGTCGGAGTTTACCTTAAGCACGGCAGGGTCTACTTTATCCCGCCCGGGGGCTCGTCTACCCTGGGCAGCCTGGGTTATGTGAATGCCGCCTTTGAGTTGAAGCAACAAATTGACGCAGGGCTAATACCGGAACCGGAGTACATCTTCTGTGCGCTGGGTTCCAAGGGTACAATGGCAGGCCTGCTTGTGGGCACAAGGTTGGCAGGGATGAAAACCCGGGTCGTAGGCGTGCGGGTTGCCGAGTTCTGGATAACCAGGCCGGAGAATATAGTGCGCCTTGCCAACAGCATGATGGCATTGCTCCGCAGCCGCGATAAAAGTGTTCCTCCGCTTAAGTTCTCTCTGGACGATGTGCACGTAATCCACGATTTCTTCGGCGGCGAGTACGGAAGGGTGACGCCTGAAGGCAAGGCGGCTATGGAGCTATTATGGGAGACAGAAAAAATAAAGCTGGAGCTGACCTATACAGCTAAGACATTTGCGGCCATGCTCGATTTTATCCAGAAACACCCGGAGCTAAAAAACACGCCTCTCCTTTACTGGCATACATATAATGCAGTGGATTTTACCCAGGTCCTGCTTGAAGACCATGACCACACCAAGTTGCCGGGATCCCTGCAGTGGTGTTTCCAGAAGAACATGGTCCCATGCCTGGGCGGCGATTCCGATAGCCAGGACCCGACCGGCCTGTAAATATTTTAAATTTTTCACCCCGGACCCGTTGACAATTTATTTTTTTGTGATAATATGAATGGTGAATCACCTTTCATATTCTCCCGATATCAAATAAGTATCGTAAAATACTGTGGAGACGGAAGATGCAAAGATATGCCAAAATCAAAGGCACTGGCATGTACATTCCGGAAAAGCGCATTACCAACGCGGAACTGGGGGCCATGATTGGCTATGACGTGGATAAATACCTTAATAGCAAAGGGATAAAAGTCAGGTTTCAGTCCGCTCCCGACGAATCAACTTCCTCAATGTCCGTCCGGGCAGCTCAAGATGCCCTGCAACGGGCAAATATGAAGCCGGAGGACTTGGATTTTATCATCCTGGCCACAGATACCCCGGACTACGTCACTCCACCTACCTCACCCATTATCCAGCATCACCTGGGCGCGAATAATTGCGGCGTCTTCGACCTTAACGACGCCTGCGCTGATGAGACTCTTGGCCTGGCCCTCGGTTCGCAGTTCATAATGGTCGACCCTGAGATAAACAACGTGATGGTCATCGGCACCTACGGCATGACTAAATGGCTGGACTGGGGACCTTACGAAAATTCCGCATCCAAGGTACTGGCTACACTTTTTAGCGATGGCTCGGCCGCTGTAATCCTTACAAAATCGGATGAACCGGGTTATATGGTCAATAAAACCGTCTCCGAGGGAGAGTACTGGGACACTTACGGCATTTACATTGGGACCGCCAACCCTCCCACCATAAAAACAATCGAGGAGAAAAAGCAGTACCTGACCTTTCATAAGAATCGGCACAAAGTGCCGTCCGATTACAACGTCGTTCGTTGGCCAAGGATGATACGTGAGACCTGCCGCAAGGGGGCCATCACCGTAGAGGACCTGGATATGGTACTGATGAACCAGGTAGAACTGGACTCCGTTGAGCTTTCGATGAAGGAACTGGGCCTGCCCATGAGCAGGACACACTGGATTGCAGACCACCTTGGCTATGCAGGTTCGGCTTCAGCACTCATGGCACTGCACGAAGTCATGGACCAGAATAAGCTTAAAAAGGGCGACCATCTTATGCTGTGCACGTCGGGTGCCGGGTTTGTGTTGGCGACCGCACTTTTCCGCTGGATTTGATTGACATGAAATTATCGTTTCTGTTACTATTCGAAACTGATTGGCCCGTCATATTGGTAGAGGAGGGTGCATATGCCGCAGCTTGATGTCGGTGACAGGATTAAGATCAATTACGATGTATACGGGCAAGGTGAGCCGGTCCTTTTCCTGGGCGGAATCATGATGAATACGTTAAGCTGGGCCGCTCATATGCCGCTGTTATCGCAAAAATTCAAGCTGATCCTTATGGATTTCCGCGACCAGGGACAATCCTCGAAAATGCCTTCCGGATACTCCGTCGATATCCATGTCGGCGATATTCTGAAGCTGCTCGATGCGTTAGCCATCCCAAAGGTTCACCTGATGGGTGTATCCTATGGCGGCTATGTAGCCCTTTTATTTGCACTGGCCCACCAGGACAGGCTTAAAACGCTGATGCTTCCGAACACCAATAGCTTCATACCAAATCACCTTAAAGTGATCGGCAAATCCTGGGAGGTTGCTGCCGAGTTAAACGACGGAGAGAAATTTTTCCAACTTTCCACACCGGTTATTTACTCCGGCCCATTTTATGACAAGTACCTCGAAATACTCATGCAGCGGCAGGCCATGTTCAAAGCATTGCTGACCAAGGAATGGTTCGACGGTTTCATACGTCTTTCTCAAAGCATTCAAGCATATAATGTCACTCCTGACCAGCTCAAGAAAATCAAGGTTCCTACCTTGTTGATTGGGGCTGATAAGGACATCATCACACCCATCGAACTGCAAAATATACTACGTGACAATATAGAGGGCTCCGAGTTCATCATTATTAAAGACGCCGGGCACGGCGCTTTCCTGGAGAAGATGAACGAGTTCATGACCATTATCCTTGGCTTTGTGACCAAGTACTCGTAACTTCGGACTCAATTGGGGGCAGGCCGTATTAGCGCAGGCACGCTCCCCAAATGAAAAAATTATTTAGGAGGTTGATGCAGAATGCGCAAAGTTCTTTCTATCTTACTGACACTCGTCATAGCAACTAGCATATTTATTTCCGGCTGCGCCCCAGCCGCCACCACTACTCCCGCAAGTACCGGATCCAAGGCACCGACAGGCGAACCCATTAAATTCGGCGCCACGGTAACACTGGCAGACATCACCGGCAAGGAGGCCTCCAACGCCATGCTCCTGGCGGCCAAAGAAATAAACGCCGCCGGCGGTGTACTCGGGCGTCCTCTTCAGATCGTCATTGCCGATGACCAGGGCAAGGGCGAAGTAGGCGCATCATCCCTGGACAAACTGGCCACCGTAGATAACGTTTACGCCTTTATCGGCGGCATGTCGTCCGGTGTGCATATGGCACAGATACCTATCATGAAAAAATACGCCAAGATCACTGTCACCATCGGCGCCGCAGCATCGCCAGTAATCGAAGCCCCCTTCGCCGATGCAGACTGGTATTTCCATATCCATCCCTGGGACTATGAGCAGACTAGCGGTTACATCACCGGGTTTAAAGAGATGATGACAAAATTCCCGCAGATGACGCTGAAAAAATGGTTCATCGGTTATGAGGAAGGCGCCTTCGGCAGCTCCGGCTGGAAGGGCTTCCAGACCCTCTGGCCGCAGCAGGGCTGGGACGTTAACGGCGCTTCGTTCAAGAGCGCTCTCATGGGCGGCGGCGACTATCGCGCTGCCCTTCGTCAGGCTAAAGACTACAATCCCGACGCTTATATGTGGCTGGGCTACGCCGCCGACGCCCTTCCCATGGTGGAACAGGCCAAGGAAATCAATTTCGCACCGGACATGTTTATCGGCGCGCCTCCGGGCTGGCCTGCCGATTTTGGCAAATCACCTCTGGCTGAGTCCGTTAGTCTCTTCGGCATGTGGGCTCCCTCCCTTAACTCTGTCAGCCCTGCTGCCAAGCATTTCTGGGATGCCTATGTCGCTGAGTACAAGACCGAACCAACCGGCTACTTCGCTCCGCTCGGCTACACCAACGTTTACGTGCTTGCTAACGCCATAAACAAAGCCGGCACGCTGGACCAGGCAGCCGTCATAACGGCGCTTAAAGCAACCAGCTACGATTCGCCCACCGGTCAGACACTGACGTTCAAACCCAGCGATAAAATCAAGAACCAGGGCTTCACATCACAGAAGATCCTGCAGTGGCAGAAAGGTGTGCAGACCGTTATCTGGCCGTTCGACATCAAGACGGCAGATCCCGAATACCCGTTCCCCACATGGGACAAACGCTAACTATATAAATACTAAATATGTGCAGGCCCGGCGTTGCCGGGCCTGCATCTAAAACTGAACCATGCCGATAGTAAGGCTGCTTAAACAGACGAAATATCAGGTGATAGCTGCGGCGATCATTATCGCCATCCTGCTGTTGCTCTGGAAGCCGGAAATACTTATTGAAGGCATCCAGAGATCAAGCCTGTATGCCGTCATAGCTCTGCCGATGGCATTGATACTCGGCGTGGTCGGCATCATCAACCTGGCACACGGCGATTTTATGATGCTGGGTGCCTATACAGCCTACTTCCTTGCGGTTAAAACGGGCATGGACCCCATGCTTGCAATGATTCCGGCCATTATCGCCTTTTTTGCTATAGGAACGCTGGCCTACCTGGCGCTTATCAGGCCTATCCTGGGATCGCCGGAGCTTAACCAGTTGCTGCTTACATTCGGCCTTAGTCTGGTGCTGGAAGAGCTGGTAAATCTTATGTTTACGTCACAGCCCTACAAGCTCAGCATAGGCTATGTTTCTTCTTCACTGACCGTGGGCAATTTTACCTTCGGCACTTTCGAGTTTGTCTATGTCCTGGCCGCCGCCGTGGTATTTATAGGACTGCATTATTTTCTGAAGAAGACACGCCTGGGACAATCGGCGACCGCAGTGGGGCAGAACCCCAGGGGCGCCAAGCTGGTCGGGATCGACGTAAACCGTACTTACCTCATCATGTTTAGCCTTTCCATTGCAATAATCGCCACAATTGGCGTGCTTTTCTCGATGAGGTATTCCGTTTTCCCCCTGGCAGGAGCGCCTTATACTATGAAATCCTTCTGTCTTATTGCCATGGCGGGTATCGGTAACCTGATCGGGGTGTTGTGGTATAGCGCTCTACTGGGTGTCAGTGAAAGCATCATCACAGCTATCCCGGGCGCTGCAGGTTGGGCAGACTTGGTTTTCTTCGCTCTCATCGTCGCAGCCATCCTGATACGCTCGTACAGGCAGAGGGTGAAATGAAAAACTGGAAATGGATAATATTCGCTGCCGTATTCGCCCTTATGGCATCACTGCCGCTCTATACAGGCTCGTATTTCCTCCATACCATCTTCATTGTCATGATTTACATGTCTCTCGCGCTCAGTTGGGACATGCTGGTCAGGACAGGGCAGATATCCTTCGGTATAGCCGGGCTTTTTGGCGTAGGCAGTTATGCAAGCTGCGTCCTGCAGGCATTCACACCCGGCTTGAACCCGTTGATCAGCATCGTCTTCGGAGGTGCGATTGCGGGCATAGTCGCTCTTATGATCGGACTTGCAACACTCAAGCTTCGCGGGATGTACTTCGCCATTATAACGCTGGCTATGGCTGAAATATTTCGTGTAATTATCAGGAACCTGCCGGACACCTGGACAGGCGGGGCCATGGGCATTGTTTTGCCCAATGCCATATTTAACGGCGATCTGAAGCTTACGTACTGGATGGTCATGACAATCACCTTAATCACCATTGTAGTATCTGAGATTTTTAATAAGAGCCGCATTCACTTTGCCATCACTTCTATTCGCAATGATGAGATAGTAGCCATGTCCAGTGGCATAGATATATTCAAGTACCTTGTAGCCATATTTGTCATCACTTCGATTTTACAGGGACTGGTCGGTGGAGCCTACACTCAGATCTACGGTTCAGTTAACCCCGATGCTAATTTTTCGGCAACCTGGAGCCTGCTGCCACTGGCTATGGCGCTGTTCGGCGGTATGCATACTACCTGGGGGCCAATTATCGGGGCGCTCATCCTTGGATTGGCTTCAGAATACCTGAAGCTCTTTATTCCATACGGATATTTGATAGTCTATGGCATCATCATCATACTGGTCATTTTATTTTTACCAAAAGGTATTATGGGACTTATACAGAAATTTACGGAGAAGAAATAATCTTACAACGCCTGGCTGCAAAGAAGATTAAAGATAGTTGATATGACTTCAGACATTGTATTGAGGACAGAGAACCTGAGCAGGCACTTCTGGGGCCTGGTAGCATTGAGCGATGTTAGCTTCGAGCTAAACCGCGGAGAGATACTGGGCATTATAGGTCCCAACGGTGCAGGCAAGACCACTTTGATCAACGTGCTCACAGGCCTTTTCCCTCCAACAAGTGGAAGTATCTTCTATGAGAACAGGAATATCTCCATGCTGCCGGCGCATATCCGCTGCCGCATTGGCATAGTACGCACCTTCCAGATCAGCCGCCCTCTGGCCGACCTAAGTCTGCTTGAGAATGTAATGACAGGCGCACTTTTCGGCAGGGGTTTGACCCGGCCGCTAGCAATGAAAAAAGCTATGGATGTATGCTCTTTTATGGGACTGAAAGACCCTGAAAAGCCCACCTCCAAGCTAACCGCTCTTGAAATAAAGAAAATGGAAGTAGCCCGGGCGGTATCAAGCAAGCCTAAAATACTGCTGCTGGATGAACTGATGGCAGGATTGAGTGCCGACGAAGCTGACGAGATTGTCGAGCTTGTACGCAAGTTGCGCTCAAGCGGTATAAGCGTGTGCGTCATAGAGCATGTAATGCGTATCATTTCCACGCTTACCGACAGGGTCATTGTATTGGAATGGGGGAGAAAACTTGCCGAGGGACCATACTCTGAGGTCGCTCAAAATCCAACAGTCATCAAGGCCTACCTGGGGGAGGATGCCGTCTGATGCTTTCGATAAAGAACCTTGACGCTTTCTACGGCAAACTACACGTGCTCTGGGACATAAGCCTCGACATCGGCAACGAAAGCGTGGGAATTTTTGGCCCCAACGGCGCTGGTAAGACCACCTTGATTAACTGCATTATTGGACTTGTAAAACCAGCAAACGGCGATATCCAGTTTGAAGGCCAGTCGCTTATAAACGTAGATACCTACCGCATAGCCCGCGCCGGCATCTCCGTAGTACCCCAGGAAAGAGAGCTTTTCCCATTGATGACGGTTGCTGAAAACCTTGAGGCAGGTGCTGCTTATATCAGATCAGCCTTGCCGAAAAAGAAAGAACGGCTGGAATTTGTTTTCAATATTTTCCCCGTGCTGAAATTAAAATCAATGTTGTATGCGGCTATATTGAGTGGGGGTGAGCAGCGAATGCTGGCCATAGCACGGGCACTTATGGCATCTCCCAGGCTTTTGATACTGGACGAGCCATCAACCGGCCTGCAGCCTTCCCTGACAACCGATCTTTTCCTTCGCCTAAAACAGATCAGGCAGAGCGAAAATATTGCTGTCCTGATTGCAGAGCAAAATGTACGCCAATGCCTTAAAGCTATCGACAGGGGTTATGTAATTGAAAATGGCAGGATTGCGCTCCAGGATAGCGCTGAAGCTCTTAAAGACAATGATTATGTCCGCAGATCTTACCTGGGGCTGTAAGTTCCGGGGAATATTCTTCAATATTTACACGGAAAGGGAGGTCCTATTATGCCGAAACAGGCCGTCACATCATCCTATCCTGGTTACGACAGCGTTTTCAACATTGCCAATGTTATAGCCAAGAACGGCACGTTATCCGGACTGTCAGATAAGGTAGCCGTAATCGATGTCAGTGGCAGCGGCAAAGATCGTAAATTCACTTATGCCCAGCTCAATCAAAGGGTAAACCGGCTTGCCAATGCTCTGCGCAGGGTAGGTATAAAGAAGGGCGAACGGGTTTTCGTCCTTATGCCAAATAGGGTTGAGATACTCGATGTTCTTTTAGCCAGCCTGAAAATAGGCGCCATATATACCCCCGCCAACTTCAGGCTATCAGCGGAGGAGATCCGCTTTATGATAAAGGATGTGGAAGCTAAGATCGTCTTCTACGATACCGAGTTCAGCGAACTCGTTAGCCAGGCCTTCAGCAAGGACATCAAACTCATCCCCTTAGTCGAGGTCGGCGGCAACAAGGTTAAGGTGGCAGTCAGCTATGAGCTCTTTACCAAAGGAGCATCCACGCGTGAGCCTGGCATAAAGACTAAGCCGTCTGAAGTTGCTGTAATGCTGTTCACTGCCGGCACGACCGGCAGGCCGAAAGGCGTCAAGCTGTCGCACAAATGTATGTTCTTCGCCAATCTCGCCAACGGCACATCCGTGGCGCTCAACCGGGATGATGTCTACCTGGGCGCTCCGCCAATGTTTCACGCAGGCGGTGTGACCTGTTTCAACATGTACACCCTCATGGTGAATGGCACCATCATTATGCAGAACCAGTGGACACCGGAGGTCAGCCTCAATCTTATTAAGAAATACGGCGTTACATTTTTCTTTGGGATCGCAACCCAGCTCAAGATGCTTATCCAGGTTCCATCATGGGAAAAGTATGCGAAGACATTGCGTATGGTCAACGGCGGTGGAGAGCCTCAGCCATCGGAATTGAAAAGGGCTTTTATGACCCGTGGCATCAGTTATGTCAGCGGATATGGGTTGACGGAGACGGGGGCTACGGGACTGAACTG
>Ga0182021_10000544_pt1 | contig 40665 bp, 34 predicted proteins | sample 612E3MmetaG_FD_120493 | JGI IMG/M metagenome (GOLD analysis project Ga0182021, IMG submission 120493) | Permafrost microbial communities from Stordalen Mire, Sweden - 612E3M metaG (Illumina Assembly) | ecosystem: Environmental > Terrestrial > Soil > Wetlands > Permafrost | place: Sweden...
AAATCGATGATCAGAATGGGAAAAGAAAATACAAACGTTATATCATACGAACATCTTATTACTTCAAAGAAAGCAGCGGGACGGCCAAAAGACAAATCTGATCTGGCGGCACTTAAAAGATCGAGAGGAATACGTACAAAAGTTGTGAGGTAGGATAGGCCGATAGCAGGCATTATAGTAATAATAAATTGAACGTCGAAGGGCAGCACTTCCGCACTGCAGCACCTCAGCACGGCAACACTTTAACACTTTTAAACTACGCACCAGGATCTAAGTACTAAGAACTTGATTGAGTTCACAGTTTTTGGACATTTGGTATATATTGTATATATTAAATAGTATATATGAAAAGGATACTATGCAAACCATAAAAATTATTAAAAATGGAGGCAGCCAGGCTATCCGCTTACCTCGATTGTACCGGATTAAAGGGAAGGAAGCGTATGTCAAAAGAGTGCCGGAAGGGATTTTAGTGATAGAAAAAAATGATCTCTGGGCAGCGTTTGAAAAATGCTTGGAGGATTTCCCTTCGGATTTTCTCAAAACAAGAAGAAAACAAAAAAACCACAAAATGCGGATTTTTGAATGATATACTTGCTTGACACTGATATTTGCTCATATATCATTCGCAAACGACCCCACAGCCTTATTGAAAAGTTTAGGAATATTCCTCTTGGGGAAATTGGACTTTCTGTAGTGACCATATGTGAATTTGAATCGGGAATTCCAGGCAGTTCTCATCCGGAGAAGCTGAGGTCAGCAATCAATACATTTCTTTCACCATTTAGTATTATTGACTTCCAACAGACCGACGCTGTTTCATTCGGAATTATTGATTCCTACCTGGGGGCTAAAGGAACACCGATTGGGGATATGGATACAATGATTGCCTCCCAAGCTCTATCCCGTGGACTAATATTGGTGACCAATAATATTAAGCATTATTCGCGAGTACCCAATTTAACGTATGAATCGTGGAAATAAATAGTTGTCAATTCTTAGCTTACAGATACCAATATAAACTTGTAGCTGCGATAGCTTGTCCCGGGAATATTGTTAAATATTATCGGGAACCTTGCCGACATGCGTTATCTTTTGGCAGGTTGTCCAGGAAACATCGAAGATGTTTTCGGGAGGTTGTCGCGGAAGGCACCGATCCCACCCCGTAGAGGCAACACCTTGTTTACCCGCCGTCTTTTTGGCGGGTCCGCCGCAGGAGGGCTTGCCCGCAATAGTTCATCTTGTGGCGGGCGGTGTCTGCTACAGAGGACCGGCTGCAGAGTCTCGTCGGGCAAGCAGCAGGAATCTGCTTTATGCTTCCATTTGAACCAAAATCAAGATCTATGCACTTCGCGCTAAAAACCACGCAAAAAGAACTTTATTCCGTTCACGGTTCAAGATTTTTACTTGAATTTATACTTCTAAATAGCTAACTTTTAATAAATCTTATCTTGGATATTGAATTACCAGACACTTTATCTCTTGATACATAATTTCGACGCTGAAAAATACCTCCATTTTTATAAATAAGCCATAATTAGGAAGTGATCAATATGTTTAATTCTCTCTATAAAAATTCGCCCGATTTTTTAGGAATATTAAGCAAAAAGTTAATTTATTACGCGAAAATAAGTATATTCGGGTTTTTAATCACTTTCTTTATCAGCAGTTTGCTGATAACTCCGGCATATTCGCAAAGCTCTGCACAAATTGAAGGGGCAAAGGCAAGGCTCAGCACAATGACGCCGGAAGAAATCCAGGCAAAACTTAGCCAATATGGAATGACGCAAGATGAAGCGGAACAAAAGGCGCAGCAATATGGTATCGATCTCGATTCATATTTAAGAGGTCGAGGCCGCGATACAACGGCATCGGCCGCTCCGCAGGTTCAAATTAATGTGGCTTCTCCGGGATTCAAAAGGGATACATCACAAACAGTTCAGCTTCCTCCTCCCAATGCACAGTTAATAGATACTACACTGCTGAAGCTTCAAAAGCCGATATTAGGACCTGACAGCATTCCCTATTTTGGTTACAATTTGTTCAAAGGACGTACTGCGGACTTTGATAATCGGCCTAATTTGACGGATAATTCGTATATCATCGGAAAAGGAGACGTACTGCGTATTGCACTGTGGGGAGATACGCAAAGCATCAGCGATAATGAAGTAGATCAGGAGGGAAGAATTATCATGCAGCCGGGAGGTGCGATTCTTGTCGCAGGATACACGCTCGGCCAGGCAAAAACAATAGTTACTCATGCTCTCGGCCGATCGATAGGAGGACTCGTTGGTAGACCGCCGACAACGATGATGGATATCACGATTGCTCGTTTGCGCCCTGTGCATGCATTTATTCTTGGAGAGGTAGCCAATCCCGGAGCGTATTCAATGAATACTTTCTCTACCGTATTCAACGCGCTTTTCACGGTAGGCGGACCATCCATTAAAGGTGGTATGAGAGAAATTCGACTCGTAAGAAACGGCAAAACCGCGGCAAAAGTCGATATGTATGATTATTTAATCGGATCGGATAAAACAAACGATATCCGGATCAATGACAATGATATTATTTATGTCCCTCTTCGCGGAAAGACAGTCGGCATCAAAGGTGCGGTGCCCCGGTCTGCTTATTACGAACTTCTGCCGAACGAAAACTTAAGGCGTTTGCTGGATTTTGCAGGAGGAATCCGCAATACATTTTATCTTCAAAGAATTCAAATTAAAAGAATTCTTCCGTTTGCAGAACGCAAGCCAGGAGAACTTGAACGAAAAATATTCGATGTCGATTTCTCCGATATTTTGCTCCACGGAAAAGATTACAAACTCGAAGACGGCGATATTGTAACAATCTTCCCCATCCAGGACGAAAAAGAAAATTATGTGAATATAGAAGGCGCTGTTTGGATGCCGGGGACATATCAACTTGAAACTGTTCCTACGATCAAGGATCTTATTCTGAAAGCAGACAGCTTATCGCCGGAAGCTTATATGGATCGCGCCAAATTAATACGCACATATCTGGATGAGCGCCAGGATGTCTTTTATATAAATCTTAAACAAGCATTGGAAGGCGATTCGCTTAATAATTTAAAATTAGAATCCTATGACAGCTTGCGGGTATTCAGCTGGCAGGAAATGCTTGCGGACTCGGACAGCGTTCGCGTAGAGGGAATGGCAAAACATCCCGGTACATTCCCATTATTTGGAAATTTTACATTGTATGACCTTGTGCAGGATCAAGTAGGACTCTCCGACACTCTCTTTAGGGAAAAAGTTTATCTTGCACGTGCAGATTTGATACGGTTGAATAAAGATCGGTTCACATCGCAAATTATTCCATTCAATCTTTGGGATCTGTACGACAAGCGGAAAGACGATACGCCGTTATTCCCCGGAGACCGAATTCTTATTTATCCCGATTCAACCATGAGAGTCAGGGACAGATACGTGGATATCAGCGGAAGTGTTAATGTACCCGGAAGGTATAAACTTTCTGAAAATATGACGCTCTTTGACCTTTTGCTTCAGGCAAACGGGTTTTCGGAGAATGCATGGAAAGAACAGGCGGAAATTTCCAGATTAGTAAGAAAAGGACTGGGAAAGGATTCGTTGACGAGAATTATTGAGGTACCGATAACGGATTTCACCCATGTGGACACACTCAATGCGGAGCAGCTCGCACAGTATCGAGCTGCAAGTTTCAAGCTGCAGCATCACGATTATGTGTTTATCAGGCCGGATCCTAAATATATCTTCCAGAAAACAGTCTTGCTGGATGGAGAAGTTGAGCATCCTGGAAGTTATGTTATCGGCAAATTAAATGAACATCTTTCAGATATTATAAGACGTGCAGGCGGTGTAAAAAATGGGGGATATGCCGAAGGAGGCAAAGTCCTTCGCGGCGGCCTGAGGATGAGAATTAATATTCGATATGCACTGGAAGATCCGGAAGGGAACGATGATATTTTAGTTCTGCCCAACGATACAATCTCAATTCCTAAAGAACCTTTTACCGTTATGGTATCGGGAGAGGTAAACAATCCCGGTCTGTTTTCTTATGTGGACGGCAAATCCGCTTCCTACTATATCCAAGGGTCCGGCGGTTATACAGACAGCTCGGATGTCGCATTGCTAACGTATCCGACCGGAGTAGTTCAGCAGGTAGGCAGACATTGGTGGTCTTCCAGCCCCAATGTACCGGATGGATCGAGTATCACAGTGACTAGAATGAAGCCGATACCGCCGGAGGTTGTGCCGAAGGATAAACAGACAACGACATTTGATTTTGTAAAAGATTTGCTTGCAATAGTCGTTTCATCTGTAACAGTTATAGTGCTTGCGTATAAACTATAGAAGATTGCAAGCCGGGATTCGCTTTGTAGCCACGACAGCTTGTCCCGAGAATATTGCTTAATATTATCGGGAACTTGTCCCGGGAATATTGTTAAATATTATCGGGAACTTGTCCCGAGAATATTGTTAAATATTATCGGGAGGCTTGCCCGACATGCGTTATCTTTTGGCGGGTTGTCCCGGAAACATCGAAGGTGTTTTCGAGCTTGCCCCGGAAACATAGAATATGTTTTCGGGGGATGGTCGCGGGAACTCCCGACATCACGGGTATTGGCTACAAAAGAAATTTCGAATAGAAAGAACATACATGGTTTGGGAAAGACATTTTCCATCATCAGAGAATCGGTAAGTTTCAAACATGTTGTGGATGAAAAAAACTAGGAAACAAATTCTAAAGACAAACGGAAAAGAGAAGAGTACTGATGGCATTATTCGATGAAGATGCGGAAAAACGGCAAAAAATTTCGATGGAAAAAAAATTAGAAGAGTGGCGTGATATATTGATGCCGTTCATGCTGCTGATCTGGCAAAAGAGGAAAACATGGATGATCTTCAATGGAGCGGCATTAGTTCTTATCCTTCTATATCTTTTTTTTCTTGCCAAACCGTATTTTACCGTTTCCGTCGATATCCTGCCTGATTATGGAAGCAAATCGAGTTCACTGGAAGGCGGCGGATTAAGTGATTTAGCTGCAATGGCCGGACTGAATATCGAAGCCATAGCGCCGACAGATATCTATGAAGATCTCATACAAAGCGAGTCAGTTCTCGGACCGGCATTATTAAGTAAATATCTTACTAAGGAGTATAAGGATTCTGTAAACCTCGTGGATTATTTTGATATTCAGCCGATGAGCAATGTTCCTCCGAATCTTCGTGAGCGGTCAAGATTTTTAGAATTATTCGACATGTTCGGAAAGGGGGGCATGTTAAAATCGGGAGTCGACCGGCAGACAAAAATATTAACGCTAAGTATAACGATGCCGGAATCAAAATTAGCCGCCGATGTAGCAAATAGAATTGTAAACTCTCTCGATCGTTATATCCGGACACAGAGAAAATCATTTGCAACCAACCAACGGATGTATCTTGAAAAAAGAGTTAAAGAAATCTCGGATACTTTGGCTATTGCAGAAGACAGGTTAAGAAGTTTTAAAGAAAAGAATATTATGGGAGGGCCAATTCCCCGGCTGGTACTTGAGGAGAGCAGATTAGGCAGATCTGTAGAATTGCAGCAGACCGTCTATGCCGATTTGTCTCGCCAATTGGAATTGGTCAAGCTCGATGAAATCAAAGATGCACCCGTGCTGAATATAAAAGAATTTGCCGGCGATCCGCTTATAAAGGATGGTCCGAGACGGGCTCGAATGTTCATACTCTTCATGTTCTTTTCAGTAGTTGCCAGTTCAATGTTTTTTGCCTATGAACCCAAACTTAAAAAGGCCTGGGCACTCATCTGGAATATTCGACACTATTTCCGATGAGCCAATTATCACCTTTTCCATTTTTTTCAGCCTGTTGCATTTATCCCTTTAAGTATCATTGGGAGCTTAATTTATTGAAATTGAATGATCCTTAGAAATTTATTCATTTAATTTCAAACGAGCTGTCTAGGAATCTTTGATCTTATTTTGTATTTCTGACATTCATGATAACCATATCTATACTCATTCCTATTCATAACAGGCTGGCGATAACACAAGAAGGGATTAAATCACTATACACTGCCCTTGATTATTATCGACAAAAAGGCATAAAAAAAATACAATATAAAATTGTTGTTATTGATGATGGTTCAAGCGATGGCAGTTCAGAATGGAATCCCAGCAATCATAAGGATATCCATCTGCTAAAAGGTGATAGTAGTCTTTAGTGGAGCGGTTCAGTAAATAAGGGAGCCAATTACGCCATCGATACATTAAAAAGCAATTATATTTTGCTTTGGAATAATGATGTTTAAGCTATATTAATTTATTTCATTTTTATTGAAGATTATAATGATTCATCAATTCTCTTAATTATTCTAAAAAATATCATGCCTTCCCAATCGATTATCATAACCACTATATTTAAACCATTACCACACCATTTTGATATTGGAAAAGAAGCTAAGAAGAGGCATATCCAATTTATTATTATAGGAGATGCAAAAACTCCAAAAGATTATCATTTAGATGAGGCAGAATATTATAATATAGATCGACAGGTACATGAATTTTCAGATTTTGCTAGGATTCTTCCATTTAATCATTATTCAAGAAAGAATATTGGATATCTTGTAGCAATAAAAAATGGCTCGCGAATCATACATGAAACGGATGATGATAATATTCCCTATCCTAGTTTCTATGATGAACAACCAGAAGAAATGAAGATTGATATTTATAAGTCTCAAAAATGGTTAAATGTATATTCATTGTTTTCTAAAGAGAACATTTGGCCGCGCGGTCTGCCACTCGATTATTTAAAGAATAATGAATCTATTCTAAAAACTCAGGTGAAAATTATTAAGCCCATAATTATTCAAGGTTTAGCTGATCAAAATCCTGATGTTGACGCTATCTACAGATTTGTTGGAAAATTACCAGTTTCATTTGATAAAAATAAAATCATTGCAATTGAGAAAAATACATGGTGTCCTTTTAATAGTCAAAATACTATCTTTAAAAAAGAAGGTTTCCCTTTGCTGTATTTACCGTCATACTGTTCTTTCCGCATGACTGATATCTGGAGATCATTTATTGCTCAACGATGTATTTGGCAATTAGATTCAAATTTAGTTTTCCACTCTCCAACAGTTTATCAAGAAAGAAATGTTCATTCTATTTTAAAGGATTTTGAACAAGAAATACCCGGATATTTAGAAAATGACAAAATAATTGATGTCCTGGAGGGAGTCCATTTTCAGACAAAGAATGTGCATGAGAACCTTCTGGTATGTTATGAAAAATTGATTCAAAATGGATTTTTCCCAAAAAAAGAAATCGAACTTGTTGAAATGTGGATTAAGACAATCAATATGCTGGATTGATCAAAATGAAAGATTATCCCAAAATATCCATTATTATACCATCTTATAATCAAGGAAAATATATCGAAAGAACATTGTTAAGCATCCTTAGACAAAATTATAATGGGGGAAAAGAAATAATTGTGTCTGATGGAGGCTCGACAGATCAAACAGTTGATATTTTGAAGCGGTATAATATTATTTGGTGGTCTGAAAAAGATAAAGGGTTTTCTGATGCAGTCAATAAGGGGTTGAAAATTGCTACTGGAGAAATCGTGGCCATTCAAAGTAGCGATGATTATTACCTGCAGGGTACATTTCAAAAAGCTGTAAAATATTTAACAAAATTTCCAGAATTAGGATTTGTTTCAGGGAATGATATTGCTATTGATATAAACAATAGAATATTGAGAGTTATGTTGAAACGACAAATTATTGATACGCCATTATATTTTCTACGTCATGGATATATACCGCAGCATGCAACATTTATACGAAGAAAGGCAATCGATCGTATAGGAGGACTCAAAATAACATGTGATCAATGTGGCGATGCAGATCTTTTTTATAGGATATTGCATTTCTATGATGGTCTGATGGTTAGAGATTTGTTCTCTGTATATCAAGTTCACCAAGCGCAGCGAACACAAAATGATCCTCATTTGTGGATTGCATCCCTTGAACGTATGATTAACGAGTGTAAGGAGGATCCAAATTATTCAAGAATATTTAATGTATCACCAAAGATATACAATGAATTCATTATTTATGAAAAATTACTCTGGGAACACAGGTCGGGGAATAAAGAAAAAGCAATATCTCAACTCGAAGAAGTAATGGCAAGTAATATGGATGATTCTTCTGATTGGTTCAAATATTCTTTGCAGGGACTCAATAAACAAGTTCATTCCGCAAAGACATCGATTTATGACAAATTATTTGAGGGAAAATTATTGAATAAAATATATACTAAACTGAGACTATATTCTATCAAATTATGTTATGATTTAAATTGGTATCGTTAGAATTAGTTTGACATGCACCTACTTAGTGCAAATCTTTCACGGTTGTTTCATTCCGACTAATCAATTATGATTTTCTTTTTCTATTTTCTTATTGCATACAATATAGGTCTATTTAAATTTCCCGCAGGGTTGGGTCAGGCATTCGCCGATTTGGTTAATATTATTTTTTTTCTCTTCATATTGCCGGCATATTTTCGAGCAAGAAAGGGTGTCGCGAAAACACTTCCGCTTTTTAAGGTTTTGGAAATATTCTGGTTTTTATTTCTGCTATACTTTATTGTCTTAGGCGTATCATCACATTCATTATCAAGATTCGGGAGTTTAGGGAATATTCGACTCGCATATCCCTATTTTCTTTTTTGGGGATCATTTGTAGTTCTTTCTGATAAGAATAAAATTCGTACATTCCTGAAAGCTCTTGTAATATTTTCAATTATTGGCGGAATAATAAGTATTATTCAAAGTTTGTACGGTATTATTCCGCTTTTCGATATCGATGGTTTTTATAATATTGGCCATTGGGGAGGGAACAATATGTATATAACCCCATGGATAGCTCGTGTTATGTTACCGCCTCTCTATCTTATCTATATTGTATTCATAGCATTGCTTTTGAATAGAATGGTTCTTCATGATCATAAGAACGATATTATACTGATTTTTTTAATCGTTCCTATTTTGATTGGTTTTGCCCGCAGCCAATGGCTTGCAGTTGTATTAACAATATTGATAACAGCATTAGTTGTGTCAAAGAAAAATGATTTTAATATCAAGAATATTGTTAGAAATATTTTCTTTGCACTCGTTTTTATTATGTTGATTTATTTTATCATACGGAATGTTCTTCCGGAATCTTTTATTTTAGCATTATCAGTAAGGTTCTTAAGATTCTTTTCGGATATTGAATACGGCCAGGGGACATTCGGGAGCAGATTATTTACCATCGGAAAGTCCATTAGCCTTTGGCTTCAAAGTCCCTTATGGGGACATGGCCCGGCCTATGCAGCCATAATAAATATGCCGGAGTTGTCGGATGTTGGCTTTACATTTGTGTTGGTAACGATTGGGTTGGTAGGATTTCTCTTGCTGATGATACTTTCTCTAACGGTTGTTACATTCGGCTATAGAATAATCAAATTAGGCATACAGGAAAAGAACAAAGATTTATTCTTTTCAGGTTTCATATCTTTTTCTATTCCTGTTTTCCTTTTTTTGAGCCAAACATTGGGCGTCCATACTTTTGCTACCGTATTATTGGCGTTGGGATCCGGTTATTGTGCGGCACAATACAAAATATTTCTTAAATCGAAAACCCATGTAGATAATAAATAAAAATGTTCTCAATTAAAAAAATATTTGCAAGACTCTCTCATTCCGTATTTGCAAGAAATTGGTCAATGCTTTTTTTGTCGGGATTCTTTTCGCAAGTACTGGGCATGGTGGCGCTTATCCGTGTGGCAAGAATATTAATGCCTGCAGGATATGGAAAATTTAACCTTGTCCAGTCGATTGCATCAATCGGGTTTATTATCGCGAGCTTAGGTTTTCGGCAGGTTATTATTAGGGAATCCGCGCGTTATCCGGAAAAAAGTTCGTCAATTCTTTTCAGTTCCCTTATTATAAGAGTTATCTCTGGCGTTATAACCGCCTTTGGCGTGCTGATCTATATTTATTTCGCGAATAACGGGCTTACCTTTTCTTTTGCCTACATAGCTATTGTGCTTCTCGGTGGCCAGCTCTTGTGGGATTCGGTAGAAAGCATTGCTTTCGGCCATCAAAGAATGCAGCATTCCTCATCAATAAACATGGCGGGAAGTGTTTTATGGGTAATTATGGTCTGGATTGTTCCGGCATGGTTGTTAACCCCCCTTATAGTAAGCGCTGCCTTTGCATTTCTTCAGTTGTTCAAAGCAGGCATCTATTTCATTGTCGGGAAAAAATATAGACTTTATCAATTTCTTATTTTACCCGGTGATGTCTTTGGCAATATTCGATCATTGATAAGCGGCAGCCTTCCGTTTTACTGGCTTGCATTGTTAACGTCTGTCACAAACCAGATTCCCATTCTTCTTTTAGCGCAACGCTCCGGCTCTGCGGAGGTTGGCTTATACAATATAGGATTCCGGCTTTTGAACCCGCTTCAAATGCTGATACAAACCGCCATTGTTGCCCTTTATCCGATGCTTGCAAAGTATGAACGGTCTCAAATCGAGCAATTCATGAAAATGGTTAAACGGGCATTGATTGGGCTATGCGTTATAGGTACGATTAGTGCACTTGCTATTTCACTTATTCGGACAGAAGTAGTGGTCGTTCTTTTCGGAAAGGGATATTTGCCATCTGCCGATGCGATGATGTATCAATGCTGGTATACTCTCATTTACGCGATATTTTGTTTAATAGGAACAGTATTGGCTGCACGTGATAAACAACGCTGGCTTGCTTGGCTTTCCACCGTATATGCAATTATTACTATGCCGATATTATGGTATGCATCTGCATCCGGGGCTAAAGGTTTGGCAATTGGCATCGTCATTGCCGCTATTTTAAATTTTACATATCACTGGTATTATTTTGAAAAAAGCCTTCCGGCAAAACTGCCATTAAAATATCTTGCATCCATTGTTGCTCTTATCGGAAGCGGGATGGTGTTATCGTGGTCAATTCCTGTGTCCGTTCCTTTTATACTTAGGCTGATGATTTTTTCTACTTTGGTTTTTTCCACAGTCGGAATTGTCATAAAGTATCCCTCTCTTGCCCGATCCCTGTACAGCTAAACTACTATACACAATATAATGTGATTAAAAGTCAGCTTAAAATGATCACGTTATGTAGAATTATGAGCCTAATAAAGGCAAAACAAGATTGCCCCCCTATAAAAAGAACACTGCAATAGCATAATGTTGATTCTTAAGTTTATCCATGGTAAAATTCAACATAGATTGCTCCATGGATGCTTACTTGTACAATTTGCCGAGAAGTTTGCGGTTAGGCCGTTTTGAAGAAAGTAATCTTTTCGCAGCTTGAAAATTGTTTTCCGCCGGTATTTTTAACAAAGAAATTGTTTAAATTATTCCAATTAAAACTGTAACTATTGCTATCAGATAGTTTAGGCATTCCGAAAAAGGGAATTCATGATTAGATTAATAGAAATCACTACGGCACAGAATTTGCTCTATTTATTCGGATGGAAATCGAAAGATTAGATATATTATGAAAGTCGTTTACTATAGCAATCCCCATTTCTTTGATACATTTTTACCAAAAATTGATGCTCTTAACGGAAAAGTTGAATTACATGTTATTCTCGAATTGACGCCGGAAAGTTGGCAAAGCGCTATGTTCGATATTCAAGAACAAACTATATCACCGGGTGTGCATGATGCCATACCATTTCTTAACCATTCTGCATTAAAATCTCTTGAAAAATACTGGAAAAGATGTGCATCCATTTCGATTGTCGTCCATACCTGCCCTAAAAGTATGCATCCTAAAACATGGCGCACATCCCGCCATGCCGTAAATTACATTCGTAATTTGAAACCGGATATTATCCATCTTGACGATATTTCTTTACGATTGGCGCCCATGCTTATTGGATTAAAAAAAATTCCGCTTGTATTGAATATCCATGATGCTCATTCGCATTCGGGAGAGGGAAACTGGCGCAAAGATATAGCTCGTTATTTGACATTTCGAAAGGTTAAGCATTTTATTCTCCATAGCGTATATTCCAGAGAACAATTTATAAAGAGATATAAAATATCCGGGGAAAAAGTAACATCGATCCCTCTCGGCATTTTAGATATGTATCGAGAATGGCTGATGCCGGAAATGAAAGAACAGCCCGATACGATTCTGTTCTTTGGTAGAATATCGCCTTACAAGGGAATTGATGTTTATATCCGTGCCGCAGATATTGTGTCTACTGAAATTCCACAATGCAAATTTATTATAGCCGGAAAGAGAATAGCTGGATATCAAATACCGAATCTTCCTCAATTGAAGAATGGATGTACTTTTGAGGTTCGTGAAAGATATATTTCGAATACCGAAGTCGCAGAACTTATGGCGCAAAGTTCGTTAGTCGTATGTCCATATCTCGATGCATCGCAAAGCGGCGTTGTGTTAACCGCCTATGCTTTTAATAAACCGGTTATCGTAACAAATGTGGGAGGATTGCCGGAATATGTTTGGGAAGGAAAAACGGGCTTTATCGTGCCGCCCAATGATCCGGAAAGGCTTGCAGAAACGATTATAAAATATTTAAGAAAAAGAAGCAGCTTAAAGAATAGAAACGAATCAATGAATGAGTTGCGTAAAAATGAGCTAAGCTGGAATAGATCGGCAGAAAGGACGGCCGAAATTTATGAAAAAATTCTTCGTGCATTTGACGATTGAAGTATGTTTGTTTATTACAGCTTCAACTATACTTAACGCTCAGCAAGACAGCGTTGTTGTCCATCAATTTACCGATAATGGGACATTACTCTCAAACCCGAATATGGGGTGTTTAACATTTAACGACCCGCAAAGGTTCGGATCTTCTATTGCATACTGGCGGTGGAATTGGTATGAAATTGAACCCAGGAAAGGTCAGTATGCGTGGTCAGTAATAGATAAGGCTATACAGTATTGGTCAAGAAATAAAATGAAATTTTCATTTAGAATAGAAACAGCAGATCCGAACACATTGGGATATTATTGTTCTCCAAAATGGCTGTTCGATGAAGGATGTAAAAAATACGAATACATGGAAAGCGATAGCATCTTAAGAGTCGAACCCGACTATGGCGATACATTGTTTCTTCAGGAACATGCAAAATTCATTAGTGCCTTAGGCCAGCACTTAGATGGTAATCCAAATATTGAATTTATCGATATAGGTTCTTTCGGGCTGTGGGGTGAATGGCATTCAGATCATGATGTGAACATCACAATAAAAGAAAAAATTATAGATATGTATAGTGCGGCTTTTAAAACAATTCCTCTTATAATGATGAGCGCTGATCCGGGAGGGCTGCAGTATGCTGCTGTTAAAGGATATGGAATAAGGCGCGATGGTGTTGGCTCAGTGTGGGATACTGCCTCATGGTACGATAAAAATCTTTATCCTAAAGGATTTAATACGGAGATGTGGAAGACGGCTCCGGTTGTTTTGGAATGGTACAATAATTATGGATATATAATAAATAGCGATCATTGTTCTTTTAATGTTGGCGTTCAATTTATGCTCGACAACCATGTAACATATATCAACGACAATATTGGCAGTGTCCCGGACTCTGTTCTCAAAATATTGCGGCAGCTTGTCAAAAAATGCGGCTATCGATTCATGTTAAATACAATAAGCAATTCTGCTGCTATTCAAAGTGGAGATACACTGGCAATAGAAATGTTGTGGTCGAATACAGGTGTTGCTCCTTTGTATAGAAACTACCGCTTGGTTCTTTCTTTGCTGGATGGGAGGGGAAATGTTGTTTCCTCCCAAATGTCTCCTCAAAATATTACACAGTGGTTTCCGGGAACTTATGACGTAAAAGAAAACATGATTATTCCATCAAATTTACCCGCGGGAAATTATACCATTGGCGTATCTTTTGTAAATCAAACAACGAATCAGGCGGATATTCAATTGCCTATGAATGTTGCGGTAAATAATGGCATCTATGCCGTAAGCGGAGTACAGGTACAGTCTCCCCAAAGTGCTCCGTCGTTGTCAATGACGATTACCTGGCCTGTTGTTATTTCCGTTCAAGACGATTCTATCAATGTATCGTTAACAAACTCCGCTGGAACTGTCGTTTACCGGCAAATGATGACTCAGCATATTCCTGCCGGACAGATAAAAAAAGGTAATTATGTTACAACAGAAAAATTAATCATCCCTGCTTCATTATCTGCCGGGAAATACGCAATTGGCCTGTCGGTAAAAAACGCACATATTGGCGCCGTAGCTGTTGCAAAATCTTCTCTTAGTCAAGTAACGCTTCCGCTAAAGGGAAACTAGTGCCGCGGAAATAATGTAATTCTGCATGACAAAACACATTATTACTTAATTGGAGGCGCACTAGAGACGTGGACAAAAAGTCGGTTCCGCGGGAATTTATATATCATTCCAGGGCAGATTCGCGGTATCTAATTTGAACTCATGAGTTCTCATTCAGGACTCTAGAATAAATGTAGCGTCAAATGGATAAAATACTAAGGAAAGGGGAGTTATATATTTTTTAGACAAGGAAAAAGAGGGGATATTTGAATAAAAAACAATAAATGGTTATCTTATTAATTCCTAATGGCTTATTGCAAAGTAATTAAGCCTTCTCATTGATGAATCGATGTAAATCAATATTCTATAAATGGAATAATATTGATTAAAAAATAGTGAATAGGGAATTAAAACAAAAAAAAATACTCCTTCTTTCTAATTCGTTTGATTATGGCGGAAAAGAAAAAATAATGATTGACCTGGCAGAGCGGTTTCCGCTCTTCCGGATTCAGCCGATCGTTATTATTCTATCTCATTTGATAGGACGCATTTCTTCTTTTCCTGAAGTTCTGATGTTTGCCCCAAGATTTTCCGGGGATTGGGTGCCTGCAATAAAAATCCTTGGAATAATCAAACAAAATAGTGTTCATTCCATTATTTGTTTCGATGTCTTTTCATATTTTAATGCACGGCTTGCTGTGCTATTCCTGTGGAACAAGCCGCAAATTATTCTCTCGCTGCACAATTCCGATTTTTCAGAGCGAAAAAAAGAGATGCTCCATGCTTGGCTATGGAGATTTGTAGGGGTTAAAAAAAATAAAATTGTTGCAATTTGCAATTATCAAGCCGATTATTACTCAAAAATATTCTATATAAATAAATCAAGATTCAATATCATTTATAACGGAATTGATGTCGATTATTATGCAGGAAAATCATCAAAATCGCGTGAAACGATATGCTTACAGCATCAGCTTCCGGCTTCAAAAATGTATATTATTCAAATCGGCGGATTGCGGATAGAAAAGAAGCATGAAGATTCGCTTTCAGCATTGTCTATATTAAGAGAAACCTATGGATGCAATGATGCGGCATTATTGATTATCGGAGGCGGGACGCCCGATCGCGAAAAGATATTGCGTGATTATGCGCATATACTATGTTTGGATGATTTTGTATATTTTTTAGGCATGCAGGCCGATGTGAGGGATTTTCTGGCTATTGCATCATTGTTCACGTTGTCTTCGGTTGCGGTTGAGACATTCTCAATTGCAGCTCTCGAGGCGATGGCTTACGGATTGCCATGTGTCATTACCAAAGTCGGCGGAGCAGCGGAAATGATTGTTGAAGGAATGAATGGATTTACTGTTGCTCCTCATAACCCGGCCGAGCTTGCAAAAGGATGGTATAAAGTCCTTCAAACGAGAAATTCGTTTTCTTCTGAGAATATTTCAAACTATGTCAGAGAGCATTTTTCAATTGAAAAATGCGCAGCATTATATGCGGAATTAATTCATAACGATAAAAAATAATATGAAAACATTCGAGAATATATTAGTAACGGGCGGCGGCGGATTTATCGGAAGCCACCTTGTTGAATGCCTTATGCCTCTGAGCAGGCATGTAAAAGCATTCGTTCATTACAATTCAAAAAATAATTGGGGATGGCTTGAACAGTCCCCGTATAAAAAGGAAATAGAGGTTGTTGCGGGGGATATCAGAGACTATGATTCCGTGTATCAATCGGTAAAGGGATGCTCGGTTGTTTTTCATCTTGCCGCATTGATCGGGATTCCTTATTCGTATGTTTCGCCGCAAGCCTATATTAAAACAAACGTTGAGGGAACAAATAATATCCTTCAGGCTTCTAAAGAATTGAATGTTGAACAGGTTCTACTGACATCAACGAGTGAGACTTACGGGACCGCTCAATATGTTCCGATCGATGAAAAGCACCCTTCCGTCGGACAGTCTCCATACTCGGCTACGAAGATTGCTGCAGATCAATTAGGCGTCAGTTATTATAAATCTTTCGGGCTGCCTGTTAAAATTGTCCGTCCTTTCAACACATATGGCCCGCGTCAATCGGCTCGCGCCGTTATTCCGACAATCATATCGCAAATACTCAGCGGGAAAAATGTTCTTATCCTTGGCAATTTGCATCCTACACGCGATCTGACCTTCGTTAAAGATACAGTCGATGGATTTATTGAAATTGCAAAGTCCAAAGATCTTTTCGGCGAATCAACGAACATTGGGATGGATGATGAAGTTTCAGTAGGGGAGTTGGCGCGATTGATTGCTGAATTATTAAATTCCTCCATTACCATCAAGGAAGATGTACAGCGTGTACGGCCGAAAGAAAGCGAAGTGGAACGATTGCGATGCGATAACAAAAAACTTATTGCAGCGACTTCCTGGCGTCCTTCTTATACATTAAAAAAAGGATTGGAAGAAACAATTGAGTTCATAAAAAACAATCTCGATATATACAAACCGGAAATTTATAATATTTGAAATTATGAAAGCATTCATTCTTGCAGGCGGTAAAGGCAAACGATTGTTTCCTTATACCACAAATTTTCCGAAACCTCTGATGCCGGTCGGCGATAAACCGATTCTTGAAATATTATTGAAACAATTGAAGAAGCATGGATTTACAGAGGCCATTCTTTCAACAGGACATCTGGAAGAACTTATTCGTGCCTATTTTCAAGACGGATCAAAATTGGGAATCCATCTAACCTATTCAAAAGAGGAAGAACCGCTGGGAACGGCAGGTCCATTGCGTTTGGTTCATGAGAAGTTTAAGGATACTTTTTTGGTCATCAATGGAGACGTCATTTCCGATCTGGATTTTAAAAAGTTCAAGGAGCATCATAGAAAGAAACGGGATATTGCCACAATCGCGCTTTCACGCAGGATTGTCGATATTGATTACGGCGTTGTCCGGCTAAAAAAGGACGGCGCATACGATTGCTGGCAGGAAAAGCCGAAAATTGAATATTATGTAAGTACCGGAATTTATCTGCTGGAACCGGAGGCGCTGCGCTCTTTGCCTAAAAAAGGGGCGATTACCATGCCGGAACTTATTGAAAAATTGCGTCTGGAAAATAAAAATGTCTCGGGATATATCCATCCCGGATACTGGCTGGATATAGGCCGCCCGGATGATTATGAAAAAGCCTGCAATGAAATCGGGAGTATTTTAAATATATGAACATTGCTGTGACTGGAAGCTCCGGATTTGTAGGAAAAAAACTCGTTGCAAAGTTAAAACAGCAGGGACATCAGGTTATTGAAATAGATATTGCGACCGGCTGCGATATTACTCTATGGAAAAGTCTGAGCGACCTTAAGGATTTCCAGGTATTGATCCATTTGGCGGCACGCACATTCGTGCCGGAATCATATCGTATTCCGCGGGATTTTTATTATGACAATTTCATCGGCACTCTCAATGCCCTGGAACTGTGCCGGCTCAATAATGCAAAAATGATTCTCGCAAGTTCGTATGTCTATGGAAAACCGGAATACCTTCCCATCGATGAACGGCATCCGATAAGAGCACATAATCCGTACGCGCAAAGTAAAATTATTTCCGAACAATTATGCGATCGCTTTCATATCGATTTTCAAGTCCCTGTTGTTGTATTACGTCCGTTTAATATTTATGGACCGGGGCAAAATGAGAATTTTCTTATCCCTTCGATTATCAAGCAGGCAAAAACAGGAAAGATAGTCTTAAAAGACCCGAGCCCTAAAAGAGACTTTGTCTTTATCGACGATGCAGTGGATGCATATCTAAAGGCTGCTGCATATTCGTCCGATGTAACGGAATATTTTAATGTTGCTTCCGGCACAAGTTATTCTGTCGAAGAAGTCGCAGGAATGGTAAAGGAAATAGGATTCCCTGAAGCGGAAATTTCTTTTAGAAAAGAGATAAGACGGGACGAAATAGAGGATACCCGGGCTAATATAGAATTGATCAGGTTAAAAATGAACTGGACGCCTGTCCATTCATTTTCCGAAGGAATTCGTAAATGTCTTGATGAGGGGAAGTAACGCTACGGTGAAAATACTTATTGTTGCCAGCGGTAATAATAAAATATTCAGTCCATTTGTCCAGGAACAGACAGAAATAATCCGGGCTTTGGGACATGAATTGAATTATTTTTTAATTAAAGGAAAAGGGGTTTTCGGATATTTAGGAAATTGGATTCGATACAGGAAGCATGTTCAGTATGGCAATTACGATTTAATACATGCACACTACGGCGTGGTGGGCTTGTTTGCCGGACTTCAATGGCATGCTCCAGTTGTTGTTACGTATGTGGGCAGCGATATCGGGAACAGACTTCATTTTTTGTTTTCCTTTATCGGAGCTTTACGTGCGGATTATAATATTTTTGTTTCAAAGAAATTACGGAAGAGTATGTTTTTTCTGAAAAAGGAAAGTATTATTCCTTATGGCGTGGATCTTAAAACCTTTTATCCGATGCCATCGGGTGAAAAAAATAATAAAATTAAAAAGGTTCTTTTTGCAGGAGCGTTTTCTAATAAAGTAAAGAATTTTAGTCTGGCAAAAGAAGCACTCAGTCTGGTGAAAGAGAGCCATGAAATTCTGGAATTGATGAAGGGGTACAGCCGGGAAGAAATAAATATACTTATGAATGAAGCGGATGTTCTCCTGTTGACGTCCTTTCGGGAAGGTTCTCCGCAGGTCATTAAAGAGGCGCTTGCCTGTAATCTTCCTATCGTATCGGTCAATGTAGGCGATGTTCAGGAAATTATTCAGGATGCCGATAATTGCTTCGTCGTTGCGCATGATCCCGTTGAAATCGCTGAAGCAGTTGAAACGGTATTTAAAAATCAACGAAGATCGAAAGACGGCAGAATCAGAGTGCAGGGATTGGAATTAATGGCCGTTGCTCATAAGATCCTTTCAATTTATAATAGGGTATTGGAATGAACTTTTAATGTCGATTAAAATATAGGAAGGGCGAAAATGAAAAACAAGAGAAGATTTGTATCGATAGGAGTTTCGATTGTTCTTCTTCTATCCGTACCTGGAAACGATATTCATGCACAATCAAGTTCGCTCAACACGGGATATCCGCATGCCCCCAGATTATGGCCGGAGATCCCGCTGAGCAATTCTGAAGTTTTGCAAATAGAGGTGGATTCGATAGCCTGCGAATTCTCATCGATGGGATTGCCGAAGTCAATCAAGCCTCGATTATCCGATAAATCGATCTTTAGCGGATTCCGTATGCGGATTTCTTCTGTTAATTCTGCATTCTCGACGGATCAAGCGAAGATCGAAAAATCAGGATACGATGTTTACAAAGGATACTTCAAGCGGAGAAGAAGCCTGTTGTCTTTTTCCAATCTTCCTGTGCCGCCAAAACTTGATTGTTATTCGGAAATATTTTCTTCATCCAATATTGCCGCAATATATCCGAGACTTATTGCCGGATCTGAGCCGAACCTTACTGCGGTCTCGTATGACTTTTTCCTTTCGGATATCGACAAAATAATTGTCGTTTCGAAAAAACAGAAACAGGAATATTCGGCGGCATTGATAAAATCCTTCCGGCCGGGAAAAAACCCAAATCAAATAATAATCGGATATAATACGGATAAAAGGGAAGGAGTTATTATTGCTCCAATACAGTCCTCTGTTGAGGTCCGAAGCTGGTCGACGGAATATTATGAAATTACCAGAAAGCTGGAGCCGGTCATAAGCATCGATTCTTATCAAAATCAATTCCAGGTAACCTGGTCGGTAGATTCACTTGGAGCCAATCAGGGACAAACGATCGACGATTATTTCTTTATTATCCCTTTTCACGGGCTTGTGGATGACGGCCTTCGAGTTCTTGATAGCATCTACGATGGAAGTGTATGGGCATTTTCGTTCTGCCGGTATTATCCTTTTGAGGGTTTCTCCGTTAGCGATATCAATGTAAAAAATGGGTTTCCATCCATACCTCAGGGCGGATTTTCCTGGTTTCCTACACGCGATTCAGATCGCATGAAGCAATTACGTGCGGAGTACAAATTATCAAATGCCCAAATATGGAAAGATGAACAAACCCGCCAATATTTGAATTTTTTGTTGAGAAGTGGAGAATATGGATTGGCTCCATACAAAGTGCTGCCGGCTTACCTGATTGATCAGACTTCCGATAAGAGCCGTATCTATACGGATTTCTTATTCGCACAATCAGGGGCAGAAAATATTGCCTATGCAATGACATTGATGCCGAATATTTCCGATGCGGATCGGCGTACGGATCTTGCACTATTACAGCGTCTGAAACGTCTCTATGACCCTGCGGATAACCTTTCATGGACTCTGGCCCTCTCGGATACATCCTATTGGTTTGAGTATACAAATCTATGGAAAAAACAGGGATACCGTCCATTTATTGTAAATACGCACGCTTCGGCGTTGCGGATTGCGGTTGCAATGGAAAGACTATCCATAGATTATGGATCGAAACAGGATGTTGATTATTGGACGAACGTCGTCAATCGCGGGATCAATGGATTAATCGAATATTTAGCGGATACCGGGAACTGGGATAGGTCGCATGATGGTAAACCGATGCTGGCATATAAACGCCATACAAAGGAGACGCCTCATTTTGATTATTACGGCTTTACGGTTAAGGAAGTAACCGCGGCGTTGGACCTGCTGCAACGCGATTATAAGAAACAACAAGTCATGAAGATGTTGCTGCCTTAAATGACCGGCCTGGATCCTGGCGGTATTTTCTTTTCATCGAAAGGACGTTACTTTTTTGAAACGCGTTTTAATGGTTGCGTACACAAACTATCTCACAGATGCACGTCCCCGCCGTGAAGCTGAGACGCTGGCGGCACGAGGTGATGAAGTGGATTTTATTGCTCTTGCCGAAAAGGACCATCCATCCGAAGAAGTTGTCAATAATGTGCGCGTTATCCGGTTATCGATGAAAAGATATAGAGGCGCCGGAGGGCTGAAGTATATTTTATCATATTTTATGTTTTTCATGAAAGCATCTGCTAAGGTCGCTGCCCGTCATTTCGTGAGACGATATGATGTGATACATATCCATACGATGCCGGATGTATTGGTATTCGTTGCTGTCATTCCCAAGCTTCTGGGAGCAAAAGTGATTCTTGACGTGCACGATATGATGCCTGAACTCTACATGTCCAAGTTCGGAATAAAAGAATCGCACATCTTGATTAAATTGATAAAACTGCAGGAGAAAGCGAGTGTTTTATTTGCAAATCAAGTGATCTGTGTGCATGACCTCCACAAACAAGTATTACTTGAGAGGCATCCCTCCCTGAAAAATTTGACGGTTTTACTGAATGTGCCGGATCCTCATGTTTTCGGTGAAATCAGCCGTGTGAATAAGATAGACAGCAGAAATCCTAAATTCATATATCACGGGACGGTTGCACATCGTCTTGGCCTGGATTTAGCTTTAGATGCGTTCCATAATATCCTTCAAGTGATCCCAAACGCACGATTTAATATCTATGGAGACGGCGATAGTGCAGATGAAATAGAAGAAAAAATTCGCATATTAAACATTAAGGACTCTGTTTTTTTCAGCAGGAAATTTTTTAGAGTGGAAGAAATACCCCGGTTAGTGAATGGTTCTACAATCGGTATTATTCCGAACCGGAAGGATCAAGCAACGGAATATATGCTGCCGGTAAAATTGCTTGAATATGTTTACATGGGTATACCGGTGGCAGCGCCGCGGTTGAAAACAATTAGCCATTATTTTTCAGAAGGAAGTATTGCATTCTATGAGCCGGGCAATGTGGATAATCTAAAAAATGTAATGCTCATGCTTTCTCAAAACCCGGAATATTGTTTTCAGATGGCCGGGAAGGCGCAAGACTGCATTCGCGAGCTTTCATGGCAAAAGATAAAAGAATCACTTTTCAAAGTTGTGGATAATTGACTGAACAAAGGAAGGTTATAATGATTGACTCAAAATCAACTACCATTCTCATAGGGCTCGGTGAAATCGGAAGACCCTTGTTTAATTTAATCACGAAGACCGATAATGGAAAAGCGATAGGCGTCGATATTCAGCCCGTTAAAATAGTCGACCCGATAGGAATCATGCATATTTGCATTCCCTTTCAATTAGAGCAGGGTTTTGTCGCAACTGTTGCGGCTTATGCAAAGAACTACAAACCAAAGATTATTGTTGTTAATAGTACCGTGACACCCGGAACGACGGAAGCGATAGAGATGGCTTCATCAATTTCTGTGGTATACAGCCCGGTGCGGGGCAAACATACGCGGATGGAATCGGAGTTATTGAATTACACAAAATTTATTGCAGGGACAAATCAAAAGGCCGTACAAACAGTAGATGAGCATTTCAAGAAAATTGGCATGAAGACAAAAATTATATCAAATCCACGTACGCTGGAATTGTCAAAACTTCTGGAAACGACGTATTTTGGCTTGCTCGTCTCCTGGGCTCAGGAAATGGATCGCTTTGCGAAGCAGGTCGGCGGTGAATATTCCGAGATAACTCCATTTTTTGAAGAGATTTCCTATTTACCTCCGGTCATGTTTCAACCGGGATATATCGGCGGACATTGCATTATGCCAAATATCAAATTGTTAAAATCACAATTTTCATCGGAATTCTTAGAAACAATCAGTAATTCTAATGCGAAGAAAGCAGTGGAATTATCTGGAAAAGAAGAAAAATTAAAAGAAAGAATCGAACCCATAAAGATTGAAAGAAGCTAAAAACGGCAATCTTTGAATTAAATTTACCTTACATTGGATATCATGCGCATCTATAAAACATCGTATTTATTTTTGTTGCTGCTCTTTCAATGTGCCTTTTCTCAGGCAATATCGGCGAATAAGCAAGGAGGAATATGTTTTCGCATTGATGATGATCAGGAAATTACCAATTGGCAGCAATATGCAGCCGTCTTCGCAAGATATAATTATAATTTCACTTTTTGTCTAAATATTGCATTAGTGGCTCATAATGCTGATTATATCAGTTTGATAAAGGACTTACAAGCAGCAGGCAATGAATTAGCAGATCATACACCAAATCATATTACGAGCTATTTTACACCGAGCAACCCTGAAGTGTATAAAGGATTACCGGGTGTCGATCATATTTTTGGCGATACTGTTGCTCTCGTGTGCGATTCATTTGATACGACGACAATCATTAGCGGGGATGGATTTGCAAATTTAGTGAATAATAATATGCTTATAAGTCAACAGAACGGGCAATTCACTAACTTTTCGACATCTAATATTGGCGCCATTTATTTACCTTCTCTCCATAAATTAGTTTCATTTTCCGGGTTCTCTAATATAAACAAAAATAATCCCGATACGATTTATTTAAGAACATTTTGGAATGAAGCGATATCGCTTCCCACTGCGCAAAACATTCCAATAAAAATGATCGGTGCGTATGACATTCGCATGAACATCAATGGATTGAGTTTACTCGCCAAGTGTTCATTGGATTATTTTTCTCAGCTTGCTATATCCAGACCGTATACATGGATTCAGCCGGGCGGGGCATTCCCTCAATTGAGTCCGCAAGATGCCAAAATTGCATTTGGGATTGACAACTCCTATACGAGTGCTGGGGTTTATCCGAATGCCGCATTAAAATGTTACAATGAATACAATCCTAATGGAGACAGACAGTATGCTACGATGTGGGGAGATTTCTATGAAGATGTAAATTCATTTGCTCAAGTGAAGGGAGTCATTGCCGATAGAATTGCAAAGCATTATTTTTCAATCGGCCATAGTCATTTTTCCGAATTACTTGGCGGGTGGGACAGCTATCTTGCTCGTATGGATAGTCTTTTGTCGTGGTGCAAAGCAAAGAATATTTTGGTAACGACAAAGGCAAAAATGACTTCGATGCTTTATGATATTACGCAAAATCCTTATACGAATATTTTTCCATCTTTGGATGTCGATCTTGATGGAAACGGGATTCCGGACGGGTATACATCGGACAATGGTACACTCGATACAACGAGCGGAGTTCCGGAAAGCGGCAATAGGAGTTATTCAATTCAAAAAGCAGGCGCCATCTTTAGAATCACTTCACTTGCCGGTTTAGAAAAAGGAGAAAATGATTTTTATATCAGCACGAAAGGCGGCAGCGGAGATGTTGTCGATGTCAAATTCGTGTTCAATGACGGTAAAACAATCATATTGAGTTTCCCTGTACAGGCAGATTGGAAGCGATATAGTTGTGCAAATTCCATCAATTCTATAAAGGAGCTTGTAGTTCCCGACGATGCTTCTTATTGCGATATCTATCTTTCATGTTCCACATATAAAAGCGACACGGTACGGGTAAGCGGTTTTGAGTTGTATAAAAAAGTCTATCAAGCTGTTAAAATAATGTCTACACCGGACACTATGGCGCGTCTAAACGGTCAATATAAATATAAAACGGCCGTTGCCGCACAAAATGCACAGGATATGCTGACATATACACTTTTAACTGCTCCTGCGTGGCTGTCTATAGACCAAAACGGTTTACTGATGGGAAACACGCCGTCTCAAATCGGTTCATATCCCGTTCAGATCGCGGTTCAAGACCAGCATGCAAATGCGGATACACAATCGTATACATTATCCGTTGTTCAGCGTAAACAGCTTAATGTCACACCGCAAAACATTTCGCTGGGGACTATTCCTTTCGGAACAAAAAAGGATACCGTTGTTATTTTATCTAATCCGGGACTCGACACGATAACGATATCAAATATAGAACAGAGCGGCGGTGTCAGCGTTTTTTCGCAAACAAATCAAATTATGCCGCAGCAGTCTGTTATACAGGAGCTGCGGATTACAGCAGAATCTTTGGGCTATCTGAATGCATCGGTCAAGTTTATCAGTAATGCTATTGATTCTATGGATACAGTGCAAATAGCGCTGGCAGGCAATATTATTGTTAATATTCCGGGAATACCGGATATACCGAAAGATTTTGCCCTCTACCAAAATTATCCGAATCCGTTTAACCCTTCAACTACTCTTTTATATGCTCTTCCATCAGAGGGAAGTGCAAAGATTGAAGTATTTGATATATTGGGGCGTAGAGTTTGCACACTTGTGCCTGAACAAAACAAAGAGATGGGATTATACTCGACAATCTGGTCGGGAAAGAATGACAGCGGAAAACCTGTTGCAAGCGGCGTGTACTTTGCGCGATTCATAGCAAAATCAAATTCCGGGACTGTTATAAAAACAATAGTTAAAAAAATGCTCATGATCCGGTAAATTTATTTTCTCATGAGTTCGACACCTCGCCGCCGTTTACGATTGACGGAGAGTAACTGTTCAGCGTTTAATTTAATTATTAACTGATATTACGCAAAAATGGAAAAAGGATGTCATTCCCGAATGATCCTATCGGGAATCCAGAAATTTGAATGAACCTGGCACTGGATTCCCACTTAAAACATGTGGGAATGACAACATCCCTGTTCCATGCAAATGCTATCAGCGGCATGATAGTCTTATTTTTATGACATTATTAATTCACTGCGTAACATCAGTTATTAAAATCCCCCTGCAAAATGGGTTAATAAGCATCATGCTTCCGCATGATTCATTTTTACGTTTCCAACTCCTCTTTGCAAAGGCGCCGGGGGCCTGAAAATGAATCACATTTATGTGATACTAATTTCAGGGGGATTTAAAGCTGAGCAAAAAGCGGTTATTCCAAAATGCGCTGAATAGTTACGACGGAGCACATTAATACGATAAGCAAGCGCATAATCAAATAGTCCGCTTTAGATCTGGTGTGTGAGGTGCTATTCCGGAATTGATTAAAAAACTTCCACAACTGTTGGTATTTACTTCAGACTGAGAATGCGATTATATTCTTCTATGCAATTAAACTATGCGTTGATTGAATGTCCCCATTGAATAAAACTATCCGCCGTAATTGGCGGGATATTTTCATAGCCGCTGCCTTGCTGGCTGATACGTTGGCAATCGCAATCAGTATCTTCGCCGCACATTATTTCAGATTAGTTCTTCTTTCTCTGGATCCATTTGAAATGGAGGATGTCGAGTGGATAGCATTGTTCTTTTGGAGTGTACCGATTTTTTACGGTCTCGTCCTCGGACTCTATCGCTCTGCTTACCAAACCAAGAAAAGCTACCAGCATCTTTTGGCGGGAAAAGTCTATTTTCTGTCTGCAATAACAATTTTTACTTATCACTATATATTTAAGGTTGAGGCTTTTAGGGCAATAACGGTCTTTTATCTTATGGTGCTCCCCTTTGTTTTTGCATTAGGAAGGTTGGTGTTGAATTGGTTCGATGTATTTATGCGGCGACATGGATTCGGTATTTTTAATGCAATTATCATCGGAAATGAAACCGCTGTATTGGATGCATACGGTTATTTATCTTCCTATCCTGAACTTGGCTATATGATCAAAGGCGTTGTGATAGACGACCCGCAGATCGAAGGAACCAATCTCAAGTGGACGATGCCGTCCGTCAAAGAGTTTAGACAGGATGAACTTCCGAATATGATAGAACAGGAACAGATTGATAAGATATTCATACCATCGATTACGAATAGCGTCAATAATCAGGGAAAGATTTTAAAACTCTGCAAGGAAAAAGGTGTTGAGCTCAAGCTGCTTTCATCGGAATCGCTTGACGTTTTGCGTCATTCAAAAGTCTGCGATATAGTCGGCATTTCCCTTTATGCGCTTCCCCGTCCGGGTATTGATGCAGTAAAAAGGATTCTGAAAAGAATATTTGATTTTGCAGCCGCATCCGTCTTAATGCTGGTGCTCTCTCCGTTGTTTTTTATCATAGTGATAGCTATACTCATTGAAGACGGGTATCCGGTTTTCTTTTCGCAAAAACGCGCCCTTATCGATGGTGAAAGGGGATTTAATTTGCTGAAATTCAGGAGCATGACAAAGGATGCCGAATCCCGCCAGAAAGAGCTGTATGAATTAAATCAAAGGACAGGCGGACTTTTCCTTCTTGAAGAAGATCCAAGATTGACAAAAGTCGGCAAATTCCTTCGGTCGCACAGTCTCGATGAGCTTCCGCAGATGATCAGCGTTTTGAAAGGGGAGATGAGTCTTGTCGGGCCGCGTCCTCTCTCTCTCGAAGACTTAAAAACGATTTCACCCGAGAATCAACTCGGAGGATATTACATCCGCAGGGCCAAAGCAAAACCTGGTATGACGGGGTTATGGCAGATATCAGGGAGGCGGGAAGTCGAGTTTAAAGAAATGATCATGCTCGATTTATATTACATAGAGAATCAATCCCCGGTTTTCGACCTTGAAATCCTCTTTGCAACGATTCCGGTTGTATTGTTCGGCAGAGGCGCTTATTAAAGCATTGCGGATTGTCAATTGCCAATTGTCAATTGATGAAAGCTTATCGTAAACAATAAATCGTTATTAAAGCATTGCGGATTTTCAATTGCCAATTGGAAATAGTTCGTAGTGCGTGGTTCTTAGTTCTTAGTTGTCGTGCGGAAGTTCCCGCCATAGGCGGATAAACAAGGTTCAACGTGCTGCAGTGGAAAAGGGTGAATAGTAAACGGTAAGCATACCGCGACGATCTTCTGTAGCCGACACCGCCCTCCTGCGGCGGGCCCGCCAAAAAGACGGCGGGTAAACAAGGCGTTGGCCCCTATGGGGTGGTGTCGGAAACTTCCGCGAAGGACAATTGTAGCCGACACCGGTGGTGTCGGAGCCTCCCGCGACGAACCGTCGCGGCTACAATATTACGTCGGAGGTTTCCGGGACAAGCCGGTCGCGGCTAAAATCAATTATCTGCAGACTAAAGCACACTTTATGACAGGCTTATATTGTCCTTGATAAAAGGACGAAATAATTCTATATTATCCTTATATAAAGGACAAATGAGAGACATCATACGCCAGAAAATAGTAGATTCGTTGGCATCGCCAATACCGGAGTTTACCCGCCGCGATGTTTATGTGCCGAATCTTCGAGGGAAAGCAATCGCGGTTATTGGTATGCGCCGTACAGGAAAATCTACATTCCTCTGGCAAATACTCGGCGATCGATTGGCAAAAGGGGCGAGCCGCGAAAGCCTGCTCTATTTTGGTTTCGAAGATGAGCGGCTTACCGGCATGAAAGCGGCTGATCTCCAGTTTTTAGTCGAAGAATACTATCGTTTATATCCTGGATTGAGGGATAGAGGACGTGCCGTATTCTTCCTTGACGAAATACAGGTCGTATCTGGTTGGGAGAGTTTTGTACGCCGGCTGCTTGAGACAGAAAAAGTGGAGTTGTATCTCTCGGGTTCATCCGCACGTCTTCTCTCGCGTGAAGTTGCAACAAGCATGCGTGGACGAGCGATGGAAGCTCTTGTCCATCCATTTAGTTTTAGAGAATATCTTCGTCACATTGGCAGGGAACCTGAAAAAGAGCCGGATCATCTTCCGAAAGCGAAACGATCGTTACTGGAAAAAGACTTGCGTGAGTATCTCTCGAACGGCGGTTTTCCTGAAAGTATCGGGGCTGAGTCCCGCGACCGTTTCGATCTTCTTAGAGGATATATCGATACGGCTTTGCTGCGCGATGTAATCGAGCGACATGGCGTATCACACCCTCTTGCATTACGTTGGATGGTTCACCATTTATTGGCAAATGCCGCTGGCTCGTTTAGCATCAACAAATATTATAATGCTTTACAATCACAGGGAATACCCATAGCAAAAGATACGCTTCATGAATATCTTGCCTTTCTGGAAGATGCATTTCTCATTCGTTCAGTTTCGATATCTTCAGCATCCGAAAAGCGGCGAATGGTTAATCCTAGAAAAGTATATCCGATAGACATGGGACTTATACCCCTCTTCGATCCCAGCGGAAAGCTCAACATAGGTCACGCATTGGAAACCTGTGTAATGCTGGAATTGGAGCGCCGCGGGGCAGAAGTTTCATACGTAAAAAATGCATCAGGTTCCGAAGTTGATTTCCTGGCACGCTATCGAGATGGACATTGTGAAGTAATTCAGGTTTGTGCTGAGTTGGATGCACCGGAAGTGCGGGATCGTGAGATTCAAGGTTTGGTTGAAGCAATCGCTGAAAACAAAACTGCTGCCGCACACCTGATTGTTCTTGTATTAGAACGTCCGCCGGATGTTCCGAAATTTATCAAATTGCATTCTGCAAGCGAATGGTTGTTGTCAGAATCAGCAAAGAAATAGTTATCGCAAATTGTACTGCGAGTACTGAACTGATAAAGAACCTTCTATTGAATCTGAATTCGCGGAGCGTACCGGGATCTAAAACGGTTAACTTCTTTTTTGTTTTCATCTGAAATGGCAGCATCACAGATCGCTCGTGCGGCCTCAAGAGCAAGCAGCGGAATATTGGAACCAGCAATCACAAAACATTATAGGGTTACTGAGTGGCGAAAAAGATTGCATTAATTGGAACCAGAGGAGTGCCGGCGCGGTATGGGGGATTTGAAACCTGTGCTGAAGAACTGAGCGTTCGACTTTCTGAAAATGGGTACGATGTTACGGTGTACTGCAGGAATGATAATTGGGAAAAAGACCGGAAGGAATACAAGAAAGTCCATCTTGTTTTGCTGCCCTATTTCCATTCCAAGGCGCTGCAGACTTTTTCTCATACTGCATTGTCAACACTTCATGCATTGTTCAGGCATTATGACGCAATAATTGTATTCAATGTCGCAAACAGCATATTCGCCGCAAAATTATTGCTATTCGGGAACCGCGTTGTAATCAATGTGGACGGCCTTGAATGGAAAAGGAAAAAATGGGGCTTTTTGGGCCGCAGCTATTTTAAATTTTCAGAATATATTGCTTCGAAAATCGGTGCAAAAATAATATCGGATTCTCGCGGTATTCAGAATTACTATTTGGAAAAATTCAAAAAAGAATCCCATTTTATCGCTTACGGGGCAAATATAGGGAAGTCCATCAATCCGGACATTATTTCCGAATACAATTTGGTAAAGAATGAGTATTTCCTGGTCGTAAGCCGGCTCGAACCGGAGAACAATGCCGATTTAATTATCTCTGCCTTTGAGAAAATTGATTCGAATAATAAATTGGTAATTGTCGGAGGCACAAATTATAAAAGCATATTTGCAGAACGTTTACGCAGAACGAAAGATCCAAGAATTATATTTTTAGGTCCGGTCTATAAAGACGGACATCTGCGTGAGTTGTACTGCAATTGCTATGCCTATATACATGGAAATGAGGTAGGTGGAACTAATCCGGCATTATTACAGGCGATGGGATATGGCAATTGTGTCTTAGGCCTTGACGTTATCTATAATAGGGAAGTCATAGAAGATAACGGACTGCTGTATTCGAAGAATGCCTCCGATCTAAAAGCAAAATTAGATTACACACTTGAAAATCCGGAAAAAGTGAAAGAATTCGGGGAGCTTGCCGCAAAGAGAATTAAGAGTGAATATACATGGGATAAAATAACACGAGAATATGAAGCATTACTGGCAGAAATAATAAAAAAATAATAAGGAAATCCGGAAGAATCGTTTTTATTGTCTATGAAAAGAATAAGTTCTCTCATTAGGTCGATTGCAAAAAATCTCTGTTTTTATTCGTTGCATTTGGTTTCGTTAGCTATAAAACCGACAAAGCAAAAAAAAACCGACATCAACGTTTCGCAAATACATAATATTTTGATTATAGACATAGGATTGTTGGGCGATTTATTAATGACAACGCCGCTGATTTCGGGCATCAAAGAATGCATGCCAAATACGGACTTAACACTCGTATGTACGCCATGGGCGGTAGAAGCCGTCAAAAACAATCCGTTGATAAATCGAACGTATGTTTATGATGCTTTCTGGGAAAATTATGGCACTCCGAAATATAAGCATATTGCTGCGACATTGAAACTGATCAGGTATTTCCGGCAGCATAGCTATGATCTTGCATTTGTCGTAACGGCACGGCAGCAGCCTTTTGTAAATTTAATCGGTTATCTTACAAGGGCAAAATATCGAATCGGACTGGACTATCCTTTAGGACGAAGATTTCTCACTCATGCGATAAAAGACTCAGGAGAGCATCTCACGAAAGTGAAGCTGAATATGCTCGAAGCAATATGCCCTGAAAAATTATTTTCAAATGATATTTCGTATGCGCTAACGAAAGAAAGTATTGAAAACGCTCAAAAGTTTGTCACTGAGAATATGGACTGCACTCATAAGCGTTTTATTTGTATCACTCCCTCTACAATGCAAGTTAATAAAAGGTGGATGATCGATTCATGGGCAGGATTAGTAAATAGACTTACTGCTGAAGGCTTCGGTGTCCTCATCGGCGGAGCTCAAGGAGACCTCGAGTATAACGATTCTATATATCGGGAGATCGAAAATCATGAACTCTGCAAACAAAGGACTGGGCAGGTATCTCTTAATGAATTCGCAGCGCTTATGAAATTATCACTTTGCCTTGTTACGGTCGATTCCGCTCCCGTTCATCTTGCTTCTGCTTTGAAAATTCCTTGCGTAGTCCTATTTTCCAGAATGCACGATTATGAAAGACTCAAGCCCACTCATCCCGGTTCAACGATATTACACAAAGAAGTCGATTGTGCTTTGTGTATAAAAGGCTGTAATGATTCAAAATGCATGTCATTCAGCGTTGAAGAAGTGTATGAAGCAGTTAAGTTGGTGGTTCAATAAACCTATTTTAGTTAAAATGCTGATGCGTTACTGAATGCGTATCAAAACGGATAAGTCGTAAAACCTGCACTTTGTGCCAGGAAATAAATTTCGGAAGCTAACGAACCGGAAAAAGAAGAGGTTGTTTGGGAGTAATTGGGAAAAAAACATGGAGTTTATGGTTATTTACGAGGCGACAGAAGGCAAGCTGGAAATTAAGAGATATAAGAGAGACATTGAAATACATGCAACAGTATGTATATTAATGTATATGTTTACATAATTAGCATATTTCCATTTTCACAAGAAAAAGTAATAGTAACATAAAATTCAGAAAATGATAAAGACGATGAGAGGTTTTATTAAAAATTGTAAGGAAGAAAAATAAATTTAATCCAATGACAGAAAAAGACATTTTAATCATCGAAGCGGGACGCACGGAGCGCCAATACTGGAAAGACATCTGGCGTTACCGGGAGCTTTTTTATTTTCTCGCATGGCGTGATATATTGGTCCGCTACAAACAAACCGTGGTCGGCATTGCATGGGCTTTGATTCAACCTTTTCTGACAATGGTAGTTTTTAGTGTGATTTTCGGCAAGTTTGTAAAGCTTCCTTCAGATGGCGTACCCTATCCAATTTTAATTTTTACAGCGATACTTCCATGGCAATTCTTCGCCAACTCGTTGAACGATGCAAGCGTCAGCCTCATCGGAGATGCCAGCCTTATTTCCAAGATTTATTTTCCACGGCTTATCATTCCATCAAGCGCGATGATAACAAGTTTTATCGATTTCCTTATTTCCGCCGCAATACTTGCCGGCCTGATGTTTTGGTACGGATTTATTCCGGGCTGGCGTATGGTTGTTCTGCCATTGCTTATTATAATCGCTTTTGCAGCATCCATGGGCGCTGGTCTTTGGTTATCTGTACTTAACGTCAAATATCGGGATTTTCGCTATGTCGTTCCATTTATACTACAATTAGGCATGTATATATCGCCGGTCGTATTTTCAAGCAGCATCGTTCCGGACAAATGGCGCATTCTCTATTCACTCAACCCGATGGTAGGTGTAATCGACGGTTTTCGATGGGCTATACTTGGCGGAAATGTGAAGATTTTCTGGCCGGGGTTTGTCGTTTCGCTTGCTCTGGTAGCGCTCTTGTTTGTTACAGGCATTCTCTATTTTAGGAAGATGGAAAAAACGTTTGCGGATGTTATATAGTGAAAAGTAAAAAGGGAAATGTAAACAGTGAAAAGGGAAATGTAAACAGTGAAAAGGGAAATGTAAACAGTGAAAAGTTAACGGTGAAAAGTTAAATGTGAAAGGGGATAAAGAAAATGGATAATCGGCCACATAGAAAACTTATTGTTTGGCAAAAATCTATGGAGTTCGTACGTGAGAGTTATAGAGTTTCAGCTTCTTTTCCTAAAAGTGAAGAATACGGCTTGAGTTCACAAATGCGCCGAGCCGCCGTTTCTATTCCAAGCAATATGGCGGAAGGTGCGGCGAGAAAAGGCAAGAAAGAGTTCAGACAATTTATAAACATTGCACAAGGTTCTATCAGCGAATTGGACACCCAACTTGAGCTTGCTTATATGCTCGGTTATATAGATGCAGGCATACATGTATACATGACGACAAAATGAACCGATATTTCAAAAATGCTCTTTGGTCTTGCAAGAGCCATTAAATCATAGTGAAAGGCTTTTAACATTTAACTTTTTACTTTTCACATTTTACTAAATAAATCATCTTTATGTCCGATACCGTCATCAAAGTCGAAAACCTGAGTAAGAAATACATCCTCAGCCATCAGCAGCAGGAAAGCTACATCGCGCTGCGTGATGTGATGACAAGGGGGATGAAGATTATCGGTAAAAAACTAATTTCACCTTTTACATCTCACTTTTCACCTTTCACTGCTTCTCGAGAAGAATTTTATGCTCTTAAAGATGTTTCATTCGAAATCAAGCAAGGAGACCGGCTTGGCATCATCGGCCGTAACGGCGCAGGCAAATCGACGCTTTTAAAAATCCTCAGCCGGATTACCGAACCAACCAGCGGACGGGTGGAAATTACGGGACGAGTAGCGAGCCTGCTCGAAGTCGGGACAGGCTTTCATAATGAACTAACCGGCAGGGAAAATATATTTTTGAACGGGGCAATACTGGGAATGTCGAGGGCAGAGATTAAAAGGAAGTTTGACGAAATAGTGGATTTCGCTGAAGTTGAAAAATTTCTCGATACTCCGGTGAAACATTATTCTTCGGGAATGTATGTGCGTCTGGCTTTTGCAATTGCCGCACATTTAGAACAGGACATTCTGGTTGTCGATGAGGTAATGGCAGTAGGCGATGCGCAGTTCCAAAAAAAGTGTCTCGGCAAAATGGAAAATGTCAGCAGAAGTGAAGGACGCACCGTTCTGTTCGTCAGTCATAACCTTACGGCTATTCAAAATTTGTGCAGCACTGGTATGTATTTACACAAAGGCTCAATAATCGAAATTGGAAAAGTTAACGATGCCGTTGAACACTATCTTAAAGACAGATTAAATATCACCAACCTTGCCTGGCATGGGAAACACGTGGAAAACGAATTTATTCAGGTTAATTACATTCGGATCGTTCATAAAGAAAAAGAAGGCGAAGAGCTCTTTATAAACGAGGATATTCAGCTCGAAATATCAACAACCGTATTCCAGGAGGTAACCGGCATAGCTTTCGAAATTAGCGTCTGTACTGGTGAGGGGATACCTGTTTTTAATTCGTTTACAGAACCCGCTACTTTAAAAAAGGGAAATGCAATTGCCGCATGCATAATTCCACGGAACCTCATGAATAATAGGCATTACACAGTCACAATGGGCATATCGAAGAACTATACGTATTTTATCGTAGAGATTAAAGATGCATTGACCATTGAATTGTTGGAAAATCATGAAGGTTTAGGATGGCAAGGGGATTGGAATGGTGTTGTCAGGCCAAAATTAGTCTGGGATGTCAGATCCGGACTGCCGGGGATATAATCTCAGCGACGAAATGAAAAAAAAAATCTTCTTTTTTTTTATATCATTGCTCATACTCGCCGCTGTGTGCACGAATTATGGCCTTTGGAATACTGATATCCCATTGGGTGATGAAGCTGGTTATGTAGGTACATCTTTTGGCATGTATCAAAATAGTAATTGGTCAAGCAATATCTACTATGACACATATATACTAATCTTTAAATATATAACACAAGATCCCATCACGGCACATTATTATGTCAGGTTTATTGCATCTTTGTTATCTGTGGTTGGGTTATTTCTATTATTGTCGACACTGGAGAGTATTTCTCTCTTTGGCGCATTTGTAATGGCTTTATTATGGAATATAAGCATTCTTAATATACCGCTTGTCCAAGGAGGAAGTATAAATGTATTCGCTTTTGCGCTTGCTTTAATTTCGGGATATTTATGGCTTGGAAAATTTGGTAAAAGTGCCAGGATAATTGCTCTGATCATACTCCTCGCTGTAATCAATATTCGTCCGGAATATTCGCTTTTATTGTTCATTATTTTTGTTCAACGGACTATGCTATGGCTGCAACAACTCAAGAATGAAGGGTGGGTAAAACCGGTAAAGATAAAATTATTCATCGTTTCTGGTTCAATAATCTGTATAGTAGTCGTTTTAATTGCATCATCAAATATTAGAAAAAATACTTCTCAATTATTTTATGATATGGATGGATATCTTTTCTTGGGATTACAGCAATGTTATTCGCAGTTCGTAGTGAATAGAGATCCTCAACTTCATTTAGAACCTATGACAGAATATGACATTGTTATGAATGAGCGATTTCCTCATGCACGTGGATTTATCGATGCGATAAGGATCAATCCTCTTGAAGCAGGGCGGTACTTTCTCTTCAACGGAATCGCAAATCTCACGCCATTAGCAGGTTCGTTATTAAATTATCATAGTATTTTGTTTTTCAGAGAATCGGTAAATGCATCCGAATGTGGTTTAAGGATAAAATTAATAGATCGTACGAAGATGTTTAATTTTGATCTGTGGATCATAGCAATATTCATAATTGCCGGCAATATATGTTTCTTGGTAAAATTTATAAGAAGGAGCGATAAACTACAATATATTATCGGAGATCAGGCAGTTTATATCTTCGGCTTGGCTGCAGTAGCAATAACTCCTTTACTTCTGCTCTTGTCTGATTCGCGGTATTGGATAATGGTATTTCCTCTTTTCTATTGGGGCCCTGCATCATTCGTTTCAAAATATTGTGCTTTTCAAAATAAAAGAGTAATCGTTCTCTTATCTATCGTGATAGGCATCATATTTGCAAAGCCGGTCTTTGCAAATATGAAAGACAATACAGCAAGCACTGATAAACAATTCGTGCTTGCTTTGCGGAATAAAATGGCAGTTCTTACAAACTATCCAGTTACCGTTTTAGGAGTATTTCCATCCCCGCTGTTAGATTTTACTATAATTGGAAAATTTACGGCTACTGATTATATGGTTATTCGGCAAGGTAACTCATATGAAAATATTGTTGAAGCAAGAGAGCCGGATCTCTTTATTATTGATGACTGGATTAAATCAACATACCAATATCAGAAAGAACTGAACTTTTTTAATGATTATTATGCAAATCCTGAAAAATACGGATATGAGTTGTTTTTCAGCGGAAAGATGTCGGATGGAGAGATGAGTTATATCTTTAGTAAAAAGTTAAAAGGAAAAAGTGAAAAGTTAAAAGGAAAAAGTTAAAAGTGAAAAGGTAAAAGGGGAAAGTTAAAAGAGAAAGGTAAAAGAGGGAAAACGGTACTTCATGAATAAAGCATATAAAATAAAAACAATAGCTCTTGTTGATTTGTACTGGGAAGGTCATTATTTGACATATCTTAAAACATTTGCAAAGACGCTATTGGAATTGGGGTGTGACCTCATAGTGCTTTGTCCACAGCCAGTTATGTTGAATGATTGGATTGAGAATAATTGTCCGGAATATAAAAAGAATATATATGTGTACGAAATGTCTGATCCGAAACTCAGTAAAATTGAAATTTCAAAAATACGATCGATAATAAATATCGTTAGACGGTGGAAAAAAACTGCCAGTATACTTAGAAATGTGTCTAAAGAAACCGGCAAAAATCCTGAACTGGTTTTTTTTGCTGCTCTCGACGATTTTTTAGAAATATTGATTCCGACTCCCTATTTAAACTGGATATTCCCTTACAAATGGTCGGGTCTTTATTTACAACCAATCAATTTTCGGCTTCACAAAAAATGCTCATTTATCAGAAAAGGCTTGCTCGATAGAAACAATTTGTTTTCATCGAAACTATGCCGATCGGTTGCCGTTCTTGACGAAGGTATTATTACTCGTCTCCAAAAGAAAATAAAAAGCAAGACCGTTTCTCTCTTCCCTGATTTTGCGGATAATTCTGTGCCTGATATAAAATATGCTGTAGCAAATGAAATACGGAAGATATCTCATGGCAGGAAAATAGTCGGTTTACTTGGGGCTTTGCAAAAAAGAAAAGGAATATTGACGCTCCTGAATCTTGCTCAAAAGTACAATCATGAAGATTGGTTTTTTATTTTTTGCGGTAAGATCATTAAAGAAGATTTTACTCCGGAAGAACTTAATTACATTGATACCATAAAGGAGCTTTCTCCCGATAACTGTTACTTCTACAATGATTATATTCCAAGTGAGACACAGTTTAACGCTTTGGTGGAATTGTGCGATGTAATTTTCTCTGTATATGAAGATTTTTATTATAGCAGTAATATGCTGGCAAAAGCCGCCTATTTTAAAAAATGGGTGATAGTTAACAACGGATTTTGCATGTACGAGCGAGTAAGACAATTCCAGCTCGGACTTAGCGTCGAAAGCGGCGATATTAAAGGGTGCTATGAAGCATTGCGTCATTTATTGAATAACGATATTGATCTACATCCCAATTATAAAGGTTATCTCGACTTGCATTCTGAACAACGTCTTAAAGACGCTTTCGAATGTATATTGGATCAGCAGTAGCGTTATCCTTGGCTCATTACTAAGCTGGAGCTTGGGAACGATACGCGAATGAGCGCTGAAAGCATTACCAGCTTGAGAGTAAAATCTATGACTATGAGTAAATTAACCGGCGTTGTTTTTCAGGTAAAATCCTGCTAAAGTGTATTATTGTAAATTATTTTTTGGAAAACAGATAGTTTATGAAGATTGTTGCATACCTTGATACCAATATTCGCCTAGGGGGTGGGGAAGTACAGGCATTTAATGCAGTACAGCAATTATCGAAGATTTGCAAAGATATATTCGATTTTGAAGTTGCAACAAATATTAAAGAAAATATCCCCCATCTTGAACACATCGGAATTTCTAGTTTCTATCTTCGTTTCGGGTTTCTGGACCGGGTTTTGCCTCTACTCATGCGTAACCGTTTCTATCAAATATTGCCTTGGCAACCCTTTATCCTGGGTAGATTCGAAAAGGCACTTCTTCGTCGAAAAACAGATATTGTCATCTTTGTTACTTCACCTGGTTACAGCCATTTACTACAACAGCTAAACTATATTACGGCGGTTTGGGATTTGTGTCATCGTGATTTTCCGGAGTTTCCAGAGGTTCGTTATAATGGTGAATTTCACATCCGTGAGCATCATTACACTCATAATCTGGGGGATGCTTTCATGGTGCTTACTGATTCACCTCGTCTCTCGGAATCGCTCATTCGACGATATGGACTTGATCCGGAACGACTTGTAGCTATTCCGTACTCGCCCTCTCCTTTCCTTGCAGCAGAACTTTCTCTCCCAACCGATGAAGTAATGGCAATTTACAATCTCAAACCCGGCTATTTTTATTACCCCGCCCAATTCTGGGCACATAAAAATCATGTGCGGATAATCGAAGCGCTGAAACTTCTTCGAGATCAAGGCAAGATGCCGCATTGTGTATTCTCGGGGGAGGACTATGGTACTCGTCATTTGATTGAGGAACGTGTTAAGCAGTTAAATCTGGCCGATCAAATTTCGATTTTGGGCTATGTACCACACGAACATGTTCGCGGACTATATCTTGGCTCCTGCGCTGTCATAATGCCGACTTATTTCGGCCCTACGAATATCCCGCCTCTTGAGGCATGGCTTTTAGAGAGACCGCTCATCTATTCGATATACTACTCGGCGCAAGCAGGCGGCGCAGCACTTCTTGTAGATCCGGATGATCCTCGTTCCCTTGCATCGGCTATGATATCTATTCAATTACCCGGCGAACGTGAGCGTCTTATCGAATCGGGACGGCGGCGTCTTTTGCAGATTGCCAATGAGCGCAGGGAAGCTGAAGCGGAAATCAAGAAGAGGCTTCAGTCGTTCGAGATAAGACTTCGCTGCTGGCAATAAAGATCTGTCTTCATAGGAAATAAATTCTGTAAAAATATGTCGTTAAAACGAATTGTTAAATCGATAAGCACGCTAATTCTTTAGGAATTTACTGGAAAGACGAAAAATTATCTTTTCCTAAAGAAAATCGGAATTATTGAACCATGATATGGTGAGTTGTGCCAACATTAAATCATGGGTGATATCGTTTGCAAAAGATAATATGCATAATGAGAGCGATTCGTCATTCTTGCCATTCCTCAATAAATGGATGCTATAAATAATCAAAGAAGACCTCTATAAAATTACAATGCTTGATTAGATATGTTGGGAAGAATATTTAGAAAAATCTGCTCCATTATTTCACCTCTTCCAGAGTTGGAGAAAGTATTCCTGAATCTAAATAAAGAAAAAGAAACGATTTTCTTTGTTCAAGTCGGTTCAAATGACGGCGTTGGCGGCGATCCGTTGCATGACATTATTGTTAAAAACAAAAAATGGAGGGGAATATTTATAGAACCGGTTGATTATTTATTCGAAAGGTTAGTGAAAAATTATGGAAATGAAGACAGGTTCATTTTCGAAAAGAAAGCTATATCGACAGGTAGGGGAACCGCAGATTATTTTTATGTTTCCGAAAAAGCAAAAGAAGGTTTGGACGATGCGTTGCCATTTTGGTACGATCAGCTGGGATCTTTTAATAGAAACCATATAATCGAACATCTGGATGGCATACTTGAACCATATATTGTGACAGAGAGCATTGAAACGTTTCCTTTGCAGGATATATTAGATAAAAATGGAGTAAAAGATATCGATGTTCTTCATATTGATACAGAAGGCCATGATTACAAAGTGTTGTCGTCTTTTAATATTTCTAAATATCTGCCTTCGATCATATTATTTGAACACGATTTTCTATCACAAATTGAAAGAAAATTAGCTAACTCGCTGCTCAAAAAAAATGGATATCACTGCTTTCATTATATAGGCGATACATTGGCATTGAATAAAAGGAAAAGTATATTTAGTTCTCGCTGAAAAAGTAGCTTTTAAAAAACGTAAAGATTTCAATAAATAATCGTTCTTTGAAAAACTGAAAAAAGTCAACCTCATGACAGGTTGATCAAGCCATTTGCCAGAGATTATA